>MDSW01031483.1_pt1 | contig 12467 bp, 9 predicted proteins | sample 811171 | NCBI WGS metagenome assembly MDSW01 (sample SAMN05326641, study PRJNA326480) | marine metagenome | isolation source: seawater | place: Atlantic Ocean: North West | collected 2012
GCACTCCTAGTCGTTCAAGTTTACCTAGTGTTGGCAGTAGGATTCTCACTTCTCTCGGTTCCCGACTCGAGATCCATCCTATACCGAGGAGCGAAGTGGGGCTTAATCTCAGTACTCTTGTTCAATGGGCTCCAACTGTTCTCGTGGTTGGTTGATCCGGTTTGGCTGACCAATGGATTCCTAGATCTGCGACCAGGACTTTACTTTGGCGTAATCCCTCGTCTAACAGGCCTTAGCTCGGATCCTAACCTCGGGGGCTTTGGCACCGTTGTATTCACTTGGATTATCTGGACTTACGGATCTAAGAACCGCTCACAAGTTCGCTGGGTTGCTCTTGGCACACTCGCCGTGCTTCTAACACTATCTCGGTCAGCCACGCTAGCCGGCTTAGTATGTGTCGGTTGGTATGTGTTCTCAGGGCGCTCTTTGCTTATCACGCGCTTGCGAGTCCTTTTTCTCCTTGCTGCGGTGTCCGCTCTTCTACTTCCCTACGCACTCTCACCCTCAGGTTCGGACTTTCTTGATGGGATCGCGGGTATGCTTGGCACTCGCCTAACGCTGGAGGAAGGTTCAACTAGCCAACACACCCAGCTCATCCTTTTGGGACTTGAAGTCGCCACAGAAAACTTGAAGCATTTGACGATAGGAATTGGCTACGGGAATGCATTTTTGGAGACCCAAACCATTTTTCCCGGGAACCAGTACGGTAATTTTCACTCGCTCCTCGTCACAATGTTTGCAGAATCCGGTCTATTGGCCGCAGCACTCATGGTTGTTCTGTTCTTTGGGGCTTACCAACGCAACCCACAAACCCGTGCTCTGGTCGTCGCCACCTTTGTCTTTAATATCTTCCAACAGTCCCATACTGAACCAATAACCTGGCTGATTCTCGGTATGGGCTGGACATCTTGGCAAACCGATCGGAGCTTGTCTGAGCCAAGTGACAACATCGCTTAGGCACACTCAATAGACATGAACCCCTCAGAAGCATCGGCGAAGTGATCCCCGTGGCCCAATCTGTCCCTCCCAAGTCCATCCACGTGCTTGACCTTCCATCGCTCCTCAGGCGTCATCTCCTGCGCTTCTCTCTTACCTCCTTAGCAGTCGCAAGCACCGCTTTCCTCGCATCGCTGCTGGTCACTCCTATTTACGAGAGCGAAGCGTCTTTCAGAGTACGCATGAGCTCTGAAGCAGGGCTTGGATCTTCTCTACTTAGCGGTATTGGAGACGTAGCTGAGGCGCTGCCCGGCGGACTCGCAGCCGCAGGTGGTCTTGGCGAAACCGACGTGCAAACAGAGATCGGCATTCTCCGAAGCCGTTCTATGCTTGAGCCTGTGGCCGACGAGCTCGCGCTGCATGTCCAACTGAGCAGACCCTGGAGAACGTTCCGTTCGGATATTTTCTCGCTCGTGGAAGCGGGTGAAGATGCGCCGAAGGGAACCTACACTATGCGCCGACAAGGTGACGGATCTTATCGGGTTTCTTCTCGCGGCAATCGGGAACCGGTGGAATTACCCTCCGCAATATCCATTGGAGAAAAATTTTCAATCGGGCCCATGACGTTTCAGCTCCAGGACTCACTCGCATCGGATCCCCCCTCCGTGATACGTATTTCCGTCGATTCATTTCGAAGAAGCATGCGCTCGCTCAGAAGGCGTATTCAGATTCAAAGATCTGATATCGGCTCGCGGCTGATCGAAATTCAGTACCGCAATCCGGATCCAGCAGTCGCACGTCAATTCGTTAATCGTGTTGCAGAAGATTTCGTAGAATTTTCCCTGACCTGGAGTCAACGAGACGTTCGGCGTGAAGAGACAATTCTTTCTCAAGAGGTCGATCGAATTGAGAAAGAACTCCTGGCCGCGGAAGCCGAGCTCGAGGCGTTTCAGACGTCAGAGCTCGTGGTTCTGCCAGAGGAACAGGCAACCCAAGAAATAGGTCGTGTTGCAGAGATGCAGCTGATCCATGATGTAGCTGAGGTTGAAAGATCTTCTCTGGGAGCTGTAGTGGAGGAGTTGGAAAACAGTTCTCCGCGTGCCGGCGCTCAAACGCCGTTCCGGGCTCTTGCCAGCTTTCCGACGTTCATATCCAACGAAGGGGTGCAGGAACTAGTCCTTTCGTTGCTGGCTCTCGAAAACGAACGGGCAACATTGCTCGTGCGTCGTCAAGCAACCAATGAAGATGTAGTAGCTCTAGACGTGCGGATCCGCGAGATAGAGGAACAGTTGCTCGACATCGCAAACGACTATCTCCAAGGCCTCGATAATCAAATAGAATCAACACAATCTGCGCTCGATACGTTCGATCAATCGCTGCGCAGCCTTCCCTCACTGGAGTTGCAATACACGGTACTTAAACGCCGCCAGCGAATCCTAAGTGAATTGTACGTAATGCTTGAGACTCGACTGGCAGACGTGGAAGTCCGTAGAGCCGTAGATGATGCAGAAGTCCGAATCGTAGACACCGGCATAGAGGAAGACCGACCCGCCTTTCCACGCCGATCTATCACCGCGATTCTTGCGGCAATGCTAGGACTTTTGGCAGGCCTATTCTCCGTCGTTGGAGCGGAAAGCCGATATCGTCACTCCTCAATTGAGCCACAACTGGGCTAATGACTGGACCTCATCCTTTTGTGCTAAGGTCAGGTGAAACAAGGCGGCAGGACAATCTCGATCTCGAGGTTTTGTCGTAAACTGACTATCAGTCCATCTCGATAGACGAAGCCGTCGGGTAAAAGGGGACAGGCCCCCGAACCAAGCACTCGTACACCGTAGTCTGCGGGAGTCAACTCCGAAAACAGTACCGATCCAGATTCACTCAACGTAGTCCGTTCCTGGGTCCCTGAAGCAGTGTAAAGCTCGACTACGAAACCAGATTGAGGTACTAAATCCTGATCTAGAACCCGCAATGCGATACTGCCTCTCGCGTCTTCGTATTGAAACTCAACTCGTATTTCATCGCCTTCCGATACTCGAAAGGTCCTGTAGTACCCTTCAGGGTGCTGCGTCGCATAAAAATAGCTTGTCGGAACTGAACTCACGCCAAGATCACCCTCGGGCACTAGGTCGAAGCGAGATACTCCGAAGGAGTCAGTCTTCCCATAGTCTAGGTGGCGAGTCCCATTATAGAGTACTAGAGGTACGCCTGAGACCCCCTGTCCCTCCGGCAGTGTGACTACCACTTCTACAGAAGCGTACGTGAAGCTCGGTGTGAAGACCTCTTCACAAGCCTGAGTCATTGTAAGAACCACTAAGGTCCCTGCCCGCACAAACCGTCGTCTAAGCATCAAATACACGAAATGTGACGTTTGAATAGATCAGCTTTTCATCAACAATAGCTCTCGTCAATGAATTTAGCTTGCATACATGATCGGGATCACCTTGTAGAGGTCTAGGGCTGAGAATAGCTTCGATGTATGATCGCAATTTCAATCAAGTTTCTCGCAGCCCATCGACCGAAGGGTTTCCTCGCCCCAACGGTAGTGGCCTTTGTTCTGTTGGGAGCATGGGCCTCCGAGATCGAGTCTCAAAGTGTCTCCACGATCGCTCCATCATCGTCGGATTCTCCAGTAGCCAGATCACTTTTGTTACCAGGCGACGCTCTTCAGATCCGCATATGGCTCGAACCCGATCTCAGTGGTGAATTCGTCGTGGATGAGGAAGGGGTTGTGACTTTGCCCATGTTAGGTCGTGTCAGAGCAGTCGACCTAACGATAGCGCAACTACGTGCTCTACTCATTGAAAGATACACCAAAGAACTCAGGAACCCGTCGATCACCGTAACGCCCGTCCGACGCGTTTACGTCCTCGGCGAGGTCAACCGACCAGGAATGTACGGGTTAGATCCCACCGCATCGCTCGCGAGTGCCGTCGCCCTAGCCGGTGGTGCCAATCGAGAAGGCGACCTGCGCAAACTCACCCTAATCAGGGGAGACGCTACAATACTATCCGGTGTAGATCCGATGGCTGATCTCCTCTCAATAGGGACACGTTCTGGTGATCAAATCTTCGTGGAACGCCGTAGCTGGTTGGAGCGTAACCAGCAGTTTGTCGCGACTACCGTTCTAGGCGTAGCCGGTATAGCGGTAGCGCTGATCAACCGCTGAGGTCTCGGTATAATCCTAGGGCCGAATCCAAAAGCGGTGATCTAGAAGCCCCCGATCGGAAACCTTGGTTCTATTCGAAGCCTGTCGCCTAAACTCCCTCCAGCCCTTTGCCCCCTCAATTTTGCCTCTGACTACAGCGAAAAATCGTCGTCGGCGAACTCCGTTGAAGATCCCCGCTAATTGCCCGAGGATCAGCCAGAAACCTACTTCGTAGAGAAGCTTCGTAGAGAAGTTCTTCGCGATCGTCCAGATCGTGTTCCGATGGCGCAAGAAATAAGACTGAGGAGACGATGGGCCAAAGGTGGCACCGCCTTGATGAAGAATCTTGGCCTTTGCAGCGAATGCCACCCTGTAACCCCTAGCACGAGCCCGCAAACCCACATCAAGATCCTCGGCATAAGCCTCAAACCGCCGGTCAAAGAAGCCCTCCGGATCAGCCATCAACTCCAGGACGAGATCTCTACGGTACAGGGCTGCACATCCCGAGGGACAAAGCAGTGGTCCATCGGACTCATTCTTACGGTCGTACCCCGCTCCACTCCTCGTTAGTGTTAAACCGAGCCTATCAACCTGCTCTGGATAATCCGCCCGATAAACAGCGGGAGCAACCATCCCAGTTCCAGATTCTAGGGCCGTATCTACCATCAACCTGATCGTTCTGGGTTCTATATACGCATCATTGTTCAATATCAGATAGAATCCCGCTCCATCTCGAATTCGAAGAGCAAGACCATGATTGTTTCCCTCAGCAAAACCAACATTCTCCTTCAATGACTCGACGAAGAGGCCGATCGGACGGCGTCCTTCTCTCCTTCGATCCAAGAGTTTGACCCACAACTCTCGCTGGGAATCAGCAATCGGCGTCACTGATCCTGAGTCAATGATTGTGACCGTGCGAAGAGGCCCCTCATCTCGAGCTAGAGCCTCGACGCATCTACCCGTCAGGTCAATACGGTTGTGATGCACGACTATTGCATCCACTAACTCATCGACACGGGTCTCTCTTGGAACCTTACACACGGGCAACTTTACGCTTAGGCTGGGAGCAGGCGTTATCAACTCACAAGTGAAAAGTAGTCGAGTCAGCAGTACTGCGGAGGCTCTGCTGACCGCAAATGGGGATTCTGCGAATATCCCTACACGCCTGATTTAAACGTACCCCAGATCCTTACTTTGTTGTTGTCCCGCAAGACCCTGCCTAGATTAGTGTAGGCGTACATATAATTTTTTGTTGATTCGAGCCAAAACTCGAAATTGAGCGATCTTCGACACCCACAGGTGAGGTTGTTGCCACCGGTGCGAAAACAAACCGTTTCCGCGGGGGCCATTGCCCTCGCCTTTTTCTTGTGTCTTGGGGCTGAGCACATCCAAGCACAGTTGCCTACGTCGTTACCTACGTCGTTACCTACGTCTGTATCCGAGGCGGAGCAACTCATCCGCCAAAACCCAGAGCTTGTTAGGCAGCAGCTTCGTCAATCCGGCCTAACCGAAGACGAAATCCGTGCTCAACTGGTCTCCCGAGGGCTGCCCCCGGAAGCTCTGAACTCTTTTCTTTCTGAGGGACCGATCAATCCTGAAACCGCATTTCGCCCTGGCTCACTTGACGCTCTCCAACTGCTAGGTGTAGTCAGAGAAGGTGCTGATGGCCTGGAATTTATGGAGCCGATTTCAGGCTTCCAGCCTGGTGAATCAACTGACTCAGCAGCATCTCCCGTCTTCGGCCACGACATCTTCCGTCGAGCGACATCACGCTTTCAGCCTCTCCTCTCGGGACCTGTGCCGGATAGCTACAGAATAGGTCCTGGTGACCGCCTCCTTCTGCTCCTGACCGGTGAAGTAGAGCTCAGCTACGACCTCGAAGTCACGAGAGAGGGCTTCGTGATTGTACCAGAGGTAGGTCGGATAACGATAGCCGACATTGACATGACTGGGGCTCGCGCACTCTTCCGCGAGAGACTTTCGGGATTCTACTCGGGCATCGAAAGAGGAACGACTTCTGTAAGCCTGTCCATTGCTGAACTTCGGACCATTCAGGTCTACCTCACAGGAGAAGTGAGACAACCGGGAGCATACCAGCTTTCTTCAATGGCTACAGTCACAAACGGGCTCTACGCGGCAGACGGCCCTACCGACTTAGGAAGCCTGAGGAACGTCCGTGTCCGGCGCAAAGATGGGAGAGAGTTTTTCCTAGACCTATATCCCTACCTGCTTGAGGGCGATGCTTCAGGTGATTTGACGCTGGAAGAAGGAGACGTCGTCTTCCTTCCCCTGAAGAACCGGCGTGTTCAGCTCAAAGGAGCGGTCGTAAGACCTAAACTCTACGATCTCTCCGACAATGACGACCTCACCAACGTTCTCGCCGCGGCCGGTGGATTCGCTGCGGTAGCCGACCGCAAGCGTCTTACTGTGCATCGCTACCTGAGTCCTTCTGATCAGGTGTCAAATGAAAACAACAGGATCGCAATCGATCTAGCACTGGAACCATCGGAAGATCCAAGAGCGCCCAGTTACAATGGTGGCGTCATCATACCACCCGTTGGCTTGCAGGACGGTGACTCTATCGTCGTGGACAGTATTCCGCCGCTGAGCGAGGGTCTTTACGTGTCAGTAGCTGGCCTAGTGGCCAAACCGGACACATTCCCATGGTATGAGGGAATGACGCTGCGAACACTGATGAGTCTGGCTCGAGGTCCTGCAGTGGGTGCAGACTTGCGCCAAGCCGAGGTCACCCGATTGCCAACTAATCGCGATGAGGGTGGTATGGCTGAGCGATTCAATGTACGACTAGATTCCAGCTACCTAACCCTCAGGCCTTCGGGTGGTGTTGCGGGCGCGCCGGGAGTGGCGTTTGATAAGCCTGGGGAAGCTGAGGAATTCTTTCTAGAACCGTTCGACCTCGTGCAAATCCGAAGACAACCTGACTTCGAACTACCCACGACCGTCTCGATCACCGGAGAAGTATCAGTTCCAGGACGCTACACACTCCTGTCTAAAGAAGACCGCGTCACAGACCTTGTCGCGCGTGCGGGTGACATCCTTGAGAGTGGCTACCCAAACGGAGCCAGACTCTTCCGCGCGCTCGACGATCTGGGCAGGGTTGACTTAGATCTCCCCGAAGCAATGACAAATCCGACTGGAGTTGAAAACTTGGTCCTGCAGGCTGGTGATTCTCTCCACATACCTGTCTATACGCCCACAGTACAAGTGCTAGGAGCGGTAAACTCTCCCGTCACCGTTCTGTACAGGGACGGTCAGGACTTTGAACACTACATTGCTGCAGCTGGCGGTTTCCGGAGTGATGCAGACGAGGGTCGCTCGTCAGTACGTTACGCAAACGGTCTAGCACAGACACGATCAAAATTTCTATTCTGGTCGAGTTATCCTTCACCTGATGCGGGAAGCGTGATCAACGTGCCTGCTAAAGATCCTAATGACAGAATTGATACTGTAACCTTAGTGACGACTATAGTCGGGGTCTTATCATCGCTAGCTACAACGCTAGTCGTGATAACTAACTAAGATCACAAAAGAAGGGCTAGCCCTTAACGATCCAGCTGTGCCCCGCACCTAAATCACCCCGCGGCGAGGCATTCCGGGTGTCCACCAGCATCGTCACGTGCTCTAGGATCCGTACATAGTTGAATTGGGAGTGATCCGTCAGAATCACCGCCACGTCCGCATCGGATAGAACCTCATCCGTCAATTCCACAGATTCCAGAGTGACGCCCTCTTCGTGAAGCTTAAGCACAAAAGGATCGTGGTAGGAGACCACTGCTCCATCCTCAATCAGCAACTTAAGTACGTCCAATGCCGGTGACTCGCGGACATCACCTATGTCTCGCTTATAAGCAACACCCAAAAGTAAAATCCGGGCGCCATTAACTGATTTCTTCTTTCGATTAAGAGCTTCGCGAACCTTATCAACAACGAAGTACGGCATTTCAGAGTTGATCTCCGAAGCCAATTCAATGAAGCGGGTCTTGTAATTCAGCGTTCTCATCTTCCATGACAGGTAGTGCGGATCCACTGGGATACAATGTCCCCCCAAACCAGGCCCAGGCGTAAACTTCATAAACCCAAATGGCTTGGTGTTGGCTGCCTCTATGACCTCCCAGACATCGACCCCTAGGCGTTCAGCAATGAGAGCGGTCTCATTTACAAGCCCTATGTTCACAGCCCGAAAAGTGTTCTCTAGAATCTTCGTCATCTCAGCGGCCTCGGACGAGGATACTGGAACCAGAGTGTCCAAAAACCTTTCGTAGAAGGCCACTCCCGCTGCTGTGCATTCCTTCGTGATGCCACCGATCACCTTTGGCGTATTCTTTGTATTCCACCTGGGATTTCCCGGGTCGACGCGCTCCGGAGAGAAACAGAGGTGAAAATCCTTACCCACTCTTAATCCAGTTGCCTCAAGGGCCGGAAGTAAAACTTCCCTCGTGGTTCCCGGATACGTGGTGGACTCAAGAACGATTACCTGACCGACATGCAATCCCTCGGAAACTGATTCAGAAGCAGCAAGGATGTAAGAAACATCCGGGTCACGTGTCTTTGACAGCGGTGTCGGTACACAGATTGACACGACATCACATTCTCTCAGACGGGTCATGTCCGTAGTTGCCTGGAGGCGTCTACCCTCACGGAGCTTCTCAACATGAGCCGCTGGAACGTCCTGAATGTGTGACCCCCCCGAATTCACTATATCGACGACCGACGGATTGACGTCAAAGCCGATGACGTTGATACCAGCCAGCCCCGCCTCCACAGCAAGCGGCAAGCCTACGTATCCTAGCCCGATTATTCCGAGCGTAGTCGATGGGTGCTCCGTCATATTTCCGTTCTAGATAGTGTTTGGGGGGTGGCAAACGATAACCAAAGAACATCGTGCTGGAACGGTACCTGAGAGTGAGACAGAATCATGAGCGCGTAACCACTTCTAACCAGTCCGACTGACTTCGGTACCACTCGACGGTTCTCTCCAGCCCTTTCTCGAACTCGATTTGAGGTGACCAGCCAAGTTCGCGGCGCGCACGAGACGCATCGATTGCATACCTACGGTCGTGCCCTGGGCGATCCTCCACGAATTCGATCAGGGAAGCAGACAAGCCCAGTACTTCAAGAATATCGCTCACTACACTTAAGTTCGTCCGTTCGGAGTCACCGCCAAAATTGTACACGCGCCCAGCTACGCCATGCCGAGCTGCGGCAATTAGACCTCGGCAGTGATCGTCGACGTGGATCCAATCCCGCACGTGAAGACCGTCACCATATACCGGTAAAGAGTCTCTTCTAAGGGCTTTTCGGACCATTAGCGGAATCAGCTTTTCTGGATACTGACGTGAGCCATAGTTGTTCGAGCATCGCGTTATAACGACGTCTAGTCCATGGGTGACATGATAAGCATGAGAAAGGTGATCCGCTGCCGCTTTTGTAGCCGCATACGGAGATCGCGGCGCGAGAGGGGTGTCCTCGGTAAATCGCTCTCTATCCTCCACTCGACGGCTCATTCCCTTCCCTGGAACATCGGGAAAACCGCTTTCACATTCTTTAGGATCTCTCCACGGAAGTTCTCCGTACACTTCATCGGTTGACACGTTTATAAAGCGACTGACCGAAGTCTCTGCTGCTGCCGACAACATCGTCGCAGTACCAACCACATTCGTCCTCACGAACGGCTGATCCTGCGCAATCGAACGGTCGACATGTGACTCTGCAGCGAGGTGGAACACTAGGTCGACTTCGTCCATGATCTCACGCAAAAGAGGTCCGTCACAGACGTCACCTCTCACGAATTTATGGCGTGGGCTGTCTAGAACTCCAGATAGATTCTCTAAGTGTCCAGCGTACGTGAGCGCGTCTAGAGTAGTGACATATGCCCCCGGATCTTCGTCAAGCAAGTGACGAACTAGGCTTGACCCAATGAAACCTGCACCTCCCGTCACGAGAACACGCATAACCTCACACCCCTCCGGAAGACTCTAGCTCACTAACTACTTGCTCACCATTCAAGACCGGGTTCTCGCGAGACGCAGCAACAAGATTAGCCGCACGATGCAGCGAGGCGCGCGTCCCAGCATCGGTCCACCAGCCATTCAGCTTGATGTGTCTTATTTCCTGCCACGCTATGTACTGATTGTTGACATCAGTGATCTCCAGCTCGTTTCTCTCTGACGGCGTAAGACTCCGAATTACGTCGAAAACCCTCCGATCGTACATATAGCAACCCGTGACAGCTAAGTTCGTCTCCGGATCTGAAGGCTTCTCAACGATATTAACAACGCGATCTCCTTCGACCACAGCGACACCGAATCGATCCGGGTCGTCCACTTCCTTTAGCAGCAACATCGCCCCACTCGGATTTCGCTGAAACGCATGAATCACGGGTGCGAGAGGATCCTCGAACAAGTTATCGCCAAGCATTACCACTATAGGCTCTCCTCCCGCGAAGTCCTCGGCTAGCGCTAAAGCTTCTGCAATACCTCCCTCACCCTCTTGATATGCGTATCGGATGTGATCTAGCCCGAAGTCCTCGCCATTTCTTAATGCTTTCAGAAAGTCTTCAGCATGATCAACTCCAGTTACGACTAGGATATCGTCGATACCTGCGGCCGTGAGCTGCTGAATAGGGTAGTAAATCATTGGACGATCGAAGACAGGCAAAAGATGCTTATTGGTAACACGCGTCATCGGGAGAAGACGAGTACCCAACCCACCGGCAAGGACAACCCCTTTCATGCTGACTCCGAGCTTGATGCTTCCACCGTGAGAAGGCTCTGGAACTGCAGGAACGTCATCTCGTCAGAGCACCTCGAAAAACTCAGTTCATGTTTCTCGTTCGACACAGTCTCAACTCCGTTCGTGCATGTATAATCGAAGTGCCTTTCGCCATGGAATCATCTTTCGTTGAAGGGCCAACTCAGTTTCCTCTATGTCAAGAACTGAATATGAAGGGCGGTGAGCAGGTGCACCAAAAGATCGCGAAGAAACACCTTCAACGACCGAGCTTATGCCAGCCATATCCAAAACGGCTCTAGCGAATTCACACCACGTCGTCTCGCCGGCGTCACTGACGTTCATTGTTCCCGACATTTCCAAGTCGATAAGATCAAGTACTGACTCCGCTACGTTGCGGGTCCATGTCGGACAGCCCCTCTGATCATCAACAATCTGCAGATCTTCATTGGCTTCACCGCTCTCAAGAACCTTGTCCACGAAATCTCTGCGTCCACCCCCATACAACCACCCCGTTCGAACTATTAGGAGTGACACACGATCTAAGGTTTCCTCGATAACGGCCGTTTCCGCCGCAACTTTAGAAGTTGCATAAACTCCGAGTGGTGATACTGGAGCGTCCGTTCCGTAAGGAGATGTCGCACGGCCATCGAACACGTAATCCGTTGAAATATGAACGATATCTGAGCCCGCTAGGACCCCAGCTCGCGCAACGTTTGCAGAACCGTCTCGATTCACTAGCATCGCCTGCTCAGGATCTGCCTCCGCCTTATCTACCTCGGTAAACGCCGCACAGTGGATAACACAATCAGGAGATTTCGACTTGATCATCCTTACACAAGACGCTAGGTCAACAACGTCCATCTCTGAATGGGAAGGAGCAGTTACCTGCCAGCCTCTCTGCGCTGCTAACCTGACCACCTCAGAACCCAACAGACCAGAACCGCCGGTTACTAGAACGTTCAAAACGTGATTCCGAGTATGGTATGAAGGAGTGGAGGCCCTCCCGAGTGTTCGGGAGGGCCTCCATATCGTGCGTCAACGCCGCTCAGGCGTCTTCGACTCTCAAGCACCAGACTTGTTAGGCCTCCACCGTTATCGGTGGAGCCTTGGTAACCATACCGGCGGAAATACACCGGGTACACACACGCACCCGCCGCCGCTGACCATTCTCGTCGATGATCTTGACCGTCTGAAGGTTCGGCAACCAACGGCGACGTGTTTTGTTATGCGCGTGGCTGACATTGTTACCGGTCGCGGGATGCTTTCCGCATCTGTAGCACACTCGAGCCATCTCTTTATTCCTGCTTTGTTCGAATCGTTGACTTGTGAACTCAGTTCCCGCCTGCTGCACCCTCGGAGCCTTCAGCAACTTCGTCCTCTCCGCGCATGATGTCCACACGATCGGCGGCAATGTAATGGGTCGCGAATTCAGCAACCATACGGTCGACATCCGAGATAGTCTGAGCTGCAGACCACTCTACTAGAGTCAGTTCTTGCATTTCAGTTACCACGCCTTCAACCGCAATGGTATCACCCATAGCAATATTTGGGCCGTCAAATGCCTCTGCTGACCACGACACCAGGAAAGGGTTTCCGCTAGGCGTTGCCAGCCAGAAACCCTGGGTCCCTA
>MDSW01100454.1_pt1 | contig 12467 bp, 15 predicted proteins | sample 811171 | NCBI WGS metagenome assembly MDSW01 (sample SAMN05326641, study PRJNA326480) | marine metagenome | isolation source: seawater | place: Atlantic Ocean: North West | collected 2012
CGCAGCCGCCGTTCTGGCGCATTCCTATTACCGCGCGCGGACCGCGCGCGTTTGATTACCTCTGCGTTCACCCCCATATGAGGGGTCAAATGGGAAACAAGCCTCTTATCGGTGTCACCGGGTCGCGGCGCAAAGGCCGCATGATGACGTTCCTGAACCGTTTCGCGATCTGGCGGGCCGGGGGGCGGAGTGTTCGCATAACCTGGGACAATCCCTACCCGATCGACAAGCTCGACGGCCTGGTGATCGGGGGTGGCGATGATATCTCGGCAACACTTTACGGTGGCGAAGTCTCGGTCGATGTCCGCGTCGACCCGCGGCGCGACAAGGTCGAATTCGACGCCCTGGAGACTGCGGAAAAACGGGACTTGCCCATCCTCGGCATCTGCCGGGGCTCGCAGATCATGAATGTCTTTTACGGCGGCACTCTGCATACGGAAATTCGCGAGATTTATAAGGACGCGCCGCAAATCCGCACGGTGCTCCCGAAAAAATGCGTCAATATCGTGGAAGGTACGCGCCTGCGGGATTTGCTGCACGTCGATCACTGCTACGTCAACAGTCTGCACCATCAGGCGGTCGACACGCTCGGCGACGGGTTCGATATCGCCGCCAAGGACGAGCACGGCATGATCCAGGGGGTCGAGCGGAAGGGCGACCGATTTCTATTGGGGGTGCAATGGCACCCGGAGTTCCTGTTCTGGCAACCGCGCCAGCAGCGGCTGTTCAATCAGCTCGTTGCCGCAGCCAAAGAGCGTATGGACGGCTCATAAGCCTGTTCGGCCACTTAAAGTCAGCGCGCCTGTTCGGCGACTTTAACTCAGCGCGCCTGTTCGGCGACGACTCCGATCAACCTGTCCACCGGCGCCAGATCGTCCGTCAGCACCGGCACATCTTCGGGCGAGAGCGATCCCGCCACCGCACCCGGATTAACCCGCTGCCACTGGCGGCCGGCGATTTGGCGTGACTCGAGAACCGGCGACGGGATGGGTGCCGCCGACGCGGACAACAGGTACGTCAAGCGCCCGCCGCCCCCCATCTGCTGGGCATCGACCCAGATTTCGACCACCGGAAAAACTTCACGCAGGGTTTTCAGCATCGCCAGCATGAACCTGGGCTCCCGCGCGGCGTCGATCACCGTCATGACATAAACGCCGTCAGGTTTGAGCTTAGTGCGGATTTCCTGTGCGAATTCCTGCGTCACCAGATGCTGGGGCACCGAGATATCGTGAAACGCGTCGCCGACCACGACATCGAGCGCCCCATCCTGCATCTGACGTAGTTGAACCCGCGCATCCGCGTGCGCAATTTGGATGACCGGCGTCGGCTCGAACCACATCATGTCGCGCGCGATCGCCGTCACCGCCGGATCGATCTCGGCCACCACGTGCGTTCCCTGCGGATAGGTCACCGACCACGCCCGGGGCAGGGTATAGGCGCCGCCGCCGATAAAATAGCTGCGGAGATCCGCCTTCCCCCGAAATCTGATATCGATCATCCGGTCGGTCAGTTCGACATAGGAACTGTGCAGGCGTGTCGGGTCGTCACGATCGTTGATGCCGTGCCCCATGTGATCCAGCACCATGAGGCGGCTCGGGCCATCCGTTTCGGCGCTGAAGTCGAGAACCCGGATGCAGTAATACCGGCTTTCCGCATCGCAGGCGCTGGCCAGCAAGGCGTCCACTCGAAAAGCGGCGAACGCACCGGCGGCAACAATGACCAGCATTGCGAGCTGTGCGCTCCGGAACTGCCGGGCCCAAACCGCAAACCCCACCGCCATGAGGCCGAGCAAGCCAGCGACGCTGATCAACGTCCCCTGCGAACCGATCCACGAAATAAACACGAACCCCGCAGCGAGAGTCCCGATGATCGCGCCCCCGGCACCGAGCGCGAACATCCGTCCGATGACGATGCCCCGGCGGCCGGGTTCGGCATCGATGGCAATGCGCGTGATGATGGGCGTTACCCCCGCGATCAGCAGGCTAGGGACGAAGAACAGAACCGCTGTCAGCGCCGTCACTGCGGTAACGACCCCCACCTGCGATGCCAGAAGCACCGGCGCGGCCCAGCGCAGAAGCAGCGGAATGACCACCACGTTGACGGTCGCCAGCGCCAGCATAAGCCCGATGATGGATAACCCTTGCCGGTCGGGCCGCTCCGCCAATCTGCCGCCGATCCAATGGCCGGCCGACATACCCGCCAAAACCGTCGCGATCATCGCCGTCCAGGTATAGATCGACATCCCCACGTAAGGCGCGATCAGCCGTGCCGCGACGATCTCGAGGATCAGGCCCAATGCCGAGGTCGCGAACAATGTGGCGGCGAGCGCGATACGTCCGGGCAGTGTCATGTCGATAATTCCCCTGAAACAAGGCGTGTCTCGTTTTTGCTGGACGCAACCGCAGGCAAGCCTTCACCATATGGTTCTCGTATTCTATATATAGAATACGTTCAGATGACCACCTGGAGGAAATGATGTCCTATACGCTCGATGAATTCGCCGCAGACTGTCACAACGCCCTTAAAAAAGACAGCAGCATGGCGGGGGTCGAGGAAGTCCGGAAATGCGTCGAAAAAGCTCTCAAAGACCCGGACCTCGTTGCCGAATACCTGCCTGAAGACTGCGATCAGGAGCGTCGTGTGATCTACGAGGATCCGGAGCTCAAGTTCTGCATCTGCGCGCATGTCTATCAGGGGCCGAAGGAAGGCTCGCCGCACGATCACGGCCCGACCTGGGCGATCTACGGCCAGGCCGCCGGCGAAACCGAAATGACCGATTGGGAGATCGTACAACCTGCCGAGGGCGACAACCCGGCGCTGGTGAAACTCTCGCGTTCGTACGCCCTCAAGCCGGGCGATGCCCATGCCTACCCACCGGGCGCCGTGCACGCGCCGCTCCGCAACGGGCCGACGCGTCTGATCCGGGTCGAAGGTGAAAACACCGACAACCTGAAGCGCACGCCGATCAAGGCTGCCTGAGCTTCGGGTGTCCCGCACACTTGCTGAACTGGCCGCGACACCGCCGGGCGAATTGGCGGTTTCCGGCTGGATCGACATCGATCAGTCGCGCGTCGATCGATTCGCCGAGGCAACGCATCACACGCACTGGCTGCACACCGACCCCGACCGGGCCGCAACCGAAGGCGCCTACGGCGGCACCGTCGCGCATGGATTTCTGGTGTTGAGCCTCATCAACCACGCCATCGACCAATGCGGTCTCCGGCCCACGGACAGCCCCTATGCCCTCAATTACGGGGTAGACCGGGTGCGGTTTCTGAAACCGATGCCGATCGGGGAAGGCTTTCGCGTCCGCGACCGGATTTCGCTAATCGAGGCGGAAATGCGAGAGACAGGCCTTTTCACCCGCACCGGGCACGCGTTCGAGATTGAGGACGATACGGAAAAGCCCTGCGTCGTCGCCGAGTATATTTCGGTGTGGGCGCAGAAATAACGACCACAGAAACCAACGAAAAATAACGCAATAACAAACAGGGAAGACATCAATGCCGGAATTCGTTCTTTATCACGGCTGGACGTCGAGCGCGTCCCGCAAGGTCCGCCTTTGCATGGCGGAAAAGGGCCTGGAATATGAGGGCCGCCATATCGAGCTTTTGTCGTTCGAGCATCATTCGGACTGGTTCAAGAAATTGAACCCCTCGGGCAAGGTCCCTGCGCTTCTGATCGACGGCGAGCCGTTCGTCGAGAGCAACATCATCAACGAGTACCTGGACGAGATGTACCCGGAACCGTCCTTGATGCCGGCTGATCCCCGGCTGCGTTACGACGTCCGCATGTTCGCGCTCTATATCGACGGCACATGCCTGCCTGCGGTGCAAAAGCACAACTGGATGGGGCGCATGCGACCGGTTGCCATGAAATGGACCGACGAGGAGCTTGAAGCGAGGCTTGCGGCCGTGCCGACCGAGGAACGCCGCAAGGTATGGTACAGAATGGCACGGGACCCCTACACCGACGAAGAACTGCAGACCGCGCTCGATATCCTGATCGACATGTGCGACCGGATCGAGGACGGGGTAAGATCGGGTGGCTGGATTGTCGGCGATACCTATTCCCTCGCCGATATTGCCGCCGTGCCCTATGTGCGGCGCGTCGAAGAACTGGCGCCCGATGCCTTAAGCGCCGCGGAGCGTCCCGGCGTCGCCGACTGGTGGGCGCGGATCAAGGCACGGCCCGCCTATGCGAAGGCGCATATCGGCGGATACGACGAACAAAGCGACCCGGATTACCGGCCGCCTGCGGTGTAATCCGGGACAGACCACTAGCTGCCGGCTTTCAAACGCGCAACTTCCGCTTCGAGTTCCTCGATCCGTTTGCTCATGGCATCGACCAGAGGGGCGATTTCGGTCTCCGTCCACCGCTGGGTAATGTGCTGCGGGCAATTGACGTCCCACGCCTCGACGGTGAACACGAACGCGCGTTCGGGCGTGGCGTCGTAATCGGTATCGATCAGCTTCGACATCAGATCGTCGTCGCCCTCGACGATGTGCAGCCTGCCCCATAGCTTGATCCGGCGTTTGTTCCGGTAATCCATGGCGAAGATGAAGGCCTTCGGGTTCTCCGCCACGTTACCAATGGAAATGTACTGCCGGTTACCGGCGAAATCGGCGAACGCCAGGCGTTTGTCGTCCAACGCCTTAATGAAACCGGGCCGCCCGCCGCGATGCTGGATGTAAGGCTGGCCCTCGGCGTTCGATGTGGCGAGATAGATGGAATCGCGCTCGGCCAGATACTGGGCCAGATCCGCGGTGATCTTTTCGCCCCAGCCGTTCTTTTGTTCCATTTTCGCGTAACCGGCGCGCGAGCCGCGTTTCTCCTGCTCCGCCTTGACCTGCGGCGTAAAGGCGATGTCGCTGATGAATTCCCGGTCCATAACGGTTCTCCTGCAAATCTGCGGAGAAAATAGGCCGGATTGGCGCGCGGATACAGTCCGCCGACGCGCATTCAGTTTTGCGGGCGCGGATCGAATAAACGGGTTGAATGGGGGAAAATGGCGCACCCCTTCGAACTTTGTTCGAAAACACAAAAGACCCGGGCGCGGGTTCGAATTCGGTCTCAAAAGGGGAAAATGGCGCGCCCGGGAAGATTCGAACTCCCGACCCCTTGATTCGTAGTCAAGTACTCTATCCAGCTGAGCTACGGGCGCGCATTGGTGCCTTCGTTCCAAGGCGGCGAGAACCTACTCCACGGACCCGGGCCTGACAACCCCCGATTACGGTCTTTCCGGCGATTGCCCGGCATACCGGCGAAGCGCCTGCGGCACCCTGTTTCAAGTTCACTAAAATTAAAGATTCGCCAAGTAAAACAATCATCTTGTCGCCCCGGAAGGCATTGATTAAGATCGCTGCAACAAGGGGGACAGTTTGTAATCGATATCGGTGCGGGGATTAGTCGCGCCGAGCTGATTTTCCCTAAACTATGAAGGGGCGGTCTTCAGGGATGAGATTTTCGGAATTCACTTCGCTACGAGTTCTCGTAGTCGGCGCGACGCTCACGCTCGGCGCCTGCTCGTATGGAGACAACCTCCTCTGGCCCGCCGACGACGAACCGAAGACGGAGCAGCAGACGCAGCCGTCCCAGCAGCAGGCTGCCAACGGCGACGGTCAGGTGCAGGTCATCGGCGGCGGCCAACCGCCGATCGGCGCCACCCAATTCGTACCGCCGGGCGTCACGCCGGGCGAACCGACGGGCACCTTTGTCGGCGAAAAAGTCGTTCAACTTCGTGAAGAACTGACCCGCCTGCAGAATTCTATCGCCCAGCAGAACGAAGAACTGCAGCGCCTGCGGACCGAGCTCGTCAAGAACTCGCAGCAGTACCACGGCACCATCGCGGCCGTGAACTCGCGCCTGCAGGTCGGCACCACGCCGGGCAACCCGATCCTGGTGCAGCAGTTCAAGAGCGCGCAGGCGGATCTCGACCGCATCGCCCAGGACATCGACAAGATGAACAACCTGACCTCTGCGGTCGCCAGCAACTCGACGCTTTCGGCCTACATGGCCGAAGCCGCCCGGGCCGCGTTCTCGGTTTCCGGTGCCGTCGACGAAGACCACCGCCAGCTTGCGATCCTCGAAGACGAAGGCAACCGCACCGCGGTGCTGATCGACCGCCTTCTGAAAGAGCTGACCTCCGACGTGCGCCGTCAGACGAACTATGTCACGACCGAGCGCGCCAACCTCAATCTGATTTCGGCCGGCATCAAATCGGGCGAACTTTTCGGCGGCTCGCTGGTCAACCGCGCCGTGCTGCAGAATACCGGTCAGGCCAACTTCAACAACATGCCGCAGTCGACGGTGGGCCGCACCCCGTTGGTCGTGATCCGCTTCGACCGCGCCGACGTCCCGTATGAGCAGGCGCTCTACACCGCCGTCTCCAAGACGCTGGAACGCCGCCCGGACGCCATGTTCGATCTGGTCGCCGTGGCACCGACCACGGGTGGGACCGCACGCATCGCGCTGAATTCCCAGAAGGCCCGCCAGCACGCGGAGAACGTCATGCGTTCGCTGGTCGAGATGGGCCTGCCGCCGAACCGTGTCGCCGTCTCGGCAAGGACCGAACAGCAGGTCGCCAACAACGAAGTGCACCTGTACGTCCGCTGAGGATCAGCGCTTCCAATGACCGCGCCTGAGCACATGGCATAAATCCATGGTGCAACTTCGCGACGATATCGAACATCATGTGGTGACCTGGGCGGAAGTCCACCGGGACACCCGCATTCTCGTCCGGCGCCTGCTGTCGAAAGGCCCCTGGCAGGGGATCGTCGCGTTGACCCGCGGCGGCCTGGTCCCCGCCGCCATCGTCGCCCGCGAGATGTCGATCCACGTCGTCGACACCCTCTGCATCACCAGCTACGACGAACAGGTCCAGGGGCGGCTCAATATCCTGAAGCAGCCGCAAGCGGCCCTTGAGAGCGGCGGTGACGGCTGGCTTCTGATCGACGATCTGGTCGACACCGGCACCACCATGAAAGCGGCACGCGAGATACTGCCGAACGCCCACTTCGCGACGGTCTACGCAAAACCCAAAGCGATGGACCTGGTCGACACGTACGTTCACGACATCGACCAGGACACCTGGATTTTCTTCCCCTGGGACACCGAACCGCAATACGCCCGCCCGCTCGCCGACGGAAAATAGCCGCGCCCCGAAAACGTCACTTTTTGAACAAGCGCAAACCGCAATCGCATGTCATGCGTGTCTGATTGGTATCGCACCTAAAATCAGGAGGAGAAACATGGCGCTATTCCAGAAAGACACGAACCCGATCCCATCGAAACCGTCCCCCAAGACGCCTGCGCCGAGTTTGCTCGGCATGCCGTCCGGTGAGCACGATATTCCCAAGAAATCCGATTCGTCGAAGAATGGCGCCGCCGACAAGGATAACGGCGGCACGCCTTCGGAAAGCCGGCTTATTGTCGGCCCGAACATCAAGCTCAAGGGCGTCGAGATCGAGGATTGTGATACCCTGGTAGTCGAGGGCTATGTCGAGGCGTCGATGGACAGCCGCGTCATCGAAATCTCCGAAACGGGGGTCTACAAGGGCACCGTGGAAATCGACACCGCCATCGTCAAAGGTCGGTTCGAGGGCGAACTGACGGCACGGGAGCGTCTGATCGTTCACACCACCGGCGACGTCAGCGGTAAGATCCGCTATGGCCGGCTCGCGATCGACGAAGGCGGACGCGTTCACGGCGATCTGGACGAGATTGAAGGTGCCGCCAAGAAAACGAACAGCACCGAAAAATCGGAAAAGAAAGACGACAAGAATTCGTCCGGCGACGCCAACCGTTACGACGGCGAAGCAGCGGAATAACGCTTATTTGGACTGCAACAGGCGGTCCAGATCGGCTTCCAGTTTCTTGAGATCATCAGGCACAGGCAGGCCCTCGGCGCGTAGCGTCGAGATCACCTGCCTGAGCCGGAACTCGATCTCGCGCAGGTCGCCCTGCTCACCCTCCATCACGTCCATCAGGTAAGCGATCTCGGCGTCCAGATCGTCGAATGCCATGTGCATGCCTCCTTTAAAGTCAGAAAATACCTTATCCATCTGAAATGACCGTGCGCAAGGTCTGGTAGTGTCCGTGCGGGGATGGCAAAATCCACACAACCGGGAGGACACGACCAATGACAGAAACTTACGAACTTTTCGCCATCAAATACGCCCACCACGACCGCGACGCCACCGCGAACTTCATCGACGACTGCGACCCGCACGAGGGGAACATGCCGCTCGAGTATTACGTCTGGATCGCCATCAACGAGAACCGGACCGTACTCATCGACACGGGCTTCAACGCCAAGGCGGCCAAGGAGCGGGGCCGCGAACTGATTCGCTGCCCGGCGGAATCGCTGAAACTCGTGGGCGCCGATGCGAACGAGATCGAAGACATCATCATCACTCACCTGCACTACGATCACGTCGGGAACTTCGATCTGTTTCCCAAGGCGAAATTCCATTTGCAGGACAAGGAAATGCAGTTCGCGACCGGACGCTACATGCGCCACAAGACGCTGCGTCATTCCTTCGACATCGAACACGTCACCGGCATGGTCCGCGAAGTCTACAAGGAACGCGTCATCTTCCACGACGGCGACACCGACCTGTTCCCGGGCATCAAGCTGCACTTCATCGGCGGTCACACCATGGGGATGCAGTCCGTCACCGTCGAAACCAAACGAGGCCGGGTCGTCGTCGCGTCCGATGCGTCGCATCTCTATCACAACATGTGGGACGAAAATCCGTTCCGCACCGTGTTCAACATCGGCGACATGATGGAAGGCCATGACAAGCTCCGCGTGCTCGCGGGTGATGATCAGGATCTGATCGTGCCCGGGCACGACCCGCAGGTGCTGGACTTCTATCCCGCGCCCTCGCCGGACCTGGAAGGCATCGTGGTCCGCCTGGATGTACCGCCGAAGAAATAACGGGAAGCAGAATGGATCTCCAACTTCGCGGCAAGACCGCACTCGTCACCGGCGCCAGCACCGGCATCGGCGCTGAAATCGCGCGCCAACTGGCATCGGAAGGCTGCATCGTCACGATCCTGGCCAGGCGCACCGAACTGCTGGAAAACGTCGCAGACGGGATCGAAGCCGCCGGACACGTCCGCCCTGCGATCATCTCCGCCGACCTGACCGACCGCACACAACTGGCCGGGATCGCCGAGACCGCGCAACCCGGCGGACGTGCCGTCGACATCCTGGTTAACTCGGCCGGCGCATCGCTCCCGATCGACATGTTTGCCCACGACGAGACCTGGGATCAGTCGCTTGAGCTCAACTTCACTGCCGTCAGGCGGCTTACGCAGGCGTTGCTGCCGGGCATGCAGGCGCAGAAATGGGGGCGGATCATCAGTTTTTCGGGGTCCATGGAACCACGCGTCATCAACGCCGCGATTTCCGCCAAGGCAGCGCTGCACCTCTGGGCCAAGGGCCTGTCCTGTCAGGTCGCCAAGGACGGGATTACGGTCAACTGCATTCCACCCGGACGTATCAACAGCGAGCAGATCCTGGAACGCCTCTACCCGACCGAGGAATCGCGCGAGAAATTCATCGCCCAGAACATTCCCATGGGTTATTTCGGCGATCCCGAAGACGTCGCACCGCTGGTCGCGTTCCTGGCGTCACCGCTCGCGAGCTACATCACCGGCGCTGTGATCCCGGTCGACGGCGGCATGCACTTCTTCGCGCACTGAACAAGCGAAAGGCTTAGACGGCGATGTTGTCGATCAGCCGGGTCTTGCCGAGCCACGCGGCGGCAAGCACCCGCATCGGCCGGTCCGGGCCGGGCATGTCGAGGGTTTCCGCATCACGAACGGCGACGTAATCGACGCTTTTGAAGCCTGCACTCTCTAATTGTTGGGTGGCGTCGGCGCATGCGTCCTCAATCGCGTCGCCATCCTTGACCCGCGCCGCCACGCCGGTGATTTCCTCGTGCAGCCTTGGGGCCACCGCCCGCTCCGTGTTGGAGAGGTAAGTGTTCCTGGACGACATGGCGAGACCGTCGCTTTCGCGGACCGTCGCACCGCCGACGATCTCCACCGGCAGATCCAGATCCCGCACCATGGCGCGGATCACGCAAAGCTGCTGATAGTCCTTCTCGCCGAAAATTGCCACGTCCGGCATGGTCTGGATCAAAAGCTTGGCGACCACGGTGGCGACACCGATAAAAAACTGCGGCCGGAACTGGCCTTCGAGGATCTGGCTTAAACCCTGCACTTCGACCTTGGTGCGGTGATCGTCTTTGTACATCTGCGTGACGTCGGGCATGAAAACGAGATCGACCCCCGCTTTCTCGAGCATCGCCAAATCACGTTCCTCGGTCCGGGGATACGTTGTGAAGTCTTCGTTCGGTGCGAACTGGGTCGGATTGACGAAGATGGACACCGCGCGCCGCTCGGCGAGATCACTCGCCTGGCGGACGAGAGACATATGGCCGTCGTGCAAAGCCCCCATGGTCGGCACCAGCGATATCCGCTCACCGCCCTGACGCCAAGCGCCGACCAGTTGCCGTGTTTCCGCGACGGTTCGAACGACCTGCATGCGCCTAATCCTTCTTCGGCACCCCGAAGCAGTGCTCGAGACCCGGGAAGTCACCGCTTCGCACCTCGGCCGCATAATCCGCGACGGCTTGCTCGATCAGCTTGCCCGCGTCGGCATATCGTTTGACGAACTTCGGCGTGAAATCCGCGAACAGACCGACCATGTCCTGGGTCACGAGAATCTGACCGTCGCAGGCAGGCGAGGCACCGATTCCGATCAGCGGGATGGCGCTGCGCGCGGTCACCTCACGGGCGACGGCCTCGACCGTGCCTTCGATAACCATGGCGAATGCACCGGCCTTTTCGATCGCCGCCGCGTCCTTGTAAACCTGGTGCGCGCCTTCGTCGTCCTTGCCCTGGATCTTGAACCCGCCCCGGCTTTCGGCCTTCTGGGGCAGCAATCCGATATGCCCAAGTACCGGCACGCCGGCATTGACGATCGCGGCGACCGTCTCGGCCATTTCTTCGCCGCCTTCCAATTTGACGGCCTGACAACCGGTTTCGGCAACGACGCGTAAAGCCGATGCGACCGCCTGCGGCGGGTTCTGTTCATAGGTTCCATGCGGCAGGTCGACGACAACGCAGGCTCTTTCCGAGCCGCGCATGACCGCCTGACCATGCGCGATCATGATGTCGAGCGTCACACCGCGCGTCGTCTCAAGGCCGTAAACCACCATCGCCAGCGAGTCGCCGACCAAAATCAGGTCGCAATGCTGGTCGACCCGCTTCGCCATCGGTGTGTCATAAGCCGTCAGGCAAACGACTTTGCCCGGCCCCTTCATCGATTTGATGTCGGATGAATTCAGTCTTGGTGCTGCCATTGGATGGCTGCTCCTCTCCCCAACCCGGTATGTTCTCCCGCCGAAAAACTATCCAGAAATATTGCGCTGCACAACTGTCAAATTATGGGAATGATTTCAAAAATCTCTTTCCTACAGGGCGTTAGCGCACATCCTTCTGTGGATATCTATTTGTAATAATGTGGATAAATCCTAGCACGAATCTTCCTTCCGACTCGAAGAACGATCCTCAACGGCTTGATTCCGCCTGCGATTCCCAGGTCTGAACGCCCAGAACAGAATGCCCACGAACAGGATCAGAAAAATCACCACGAAATGCTCGCGCAGCAGCGCCGTCATCTGTGTCTCCTCCGGACAAGCAGCGGCCCGCCCCGGTGTTTGACAAGCCGCCCCCTCGCTCTAACTTTCTGTTCAGTCGCGCGGCGACATTCTACAGAGATTGGACAATACATGCGAGGACAGCGGTGAACACATTCCGGTTAGCCATACTCCCGCTTTTGGCACTCGCCGTCCTGGCCCCCCTTGCCGGCTGTGATGACGCCATCGATATCGAGGCGCATCGCCGCGGCACCGCTACGAGCTATATGATCGCCGCCGCCAACCCGCTTGCCGCTGAAGCGGGGCGCAAAATTCTTGCCGACGGCGGCAGCGCCGTCGATGCCGCCATCGCCACCGAAATGGTCCTGACCCTCGTCGAACCCCAGTCTTCCGGAATCGGCGGCGGCGCGTTCCTCGTCCATCACGATGCGGCCGACGGGAAACTCGAAACCTATGACGGCCGCGAAACGGCGCCCGCATCTGCGCATCCCGGAATGTTTCTGACGCCGGACGGCACGCCGATGCGCTGGCCGGATGCGGCGCTAGGCGGCCGCGCGGTGGGGGTGCCGGGGGTGCTCCGCATGCTGGCGCTGGCGCACGCCGATCACGGGATACTGCCATGGGCGGATTTATTCGAACCCGCCATCAAGCTTGCCGAAGACGGGTTCGACGTCAGCCCAAGATTGGCCGGGCTTTTGGCCGCCGATACCGAAATGCGGGAAATTCCCGGTACGAAGGATTATTTCTATCCGGGCGGTGAGCCGCTGAAGGCCGGCACTGTCCTGAAGAACC
>MDSW01148207.1_pt1 | contig 12465 bp, 12 predicted proteins | sample 811171 | NCBI WGS metagenome assembly MDSW01 (sample SAMN05326641, study PRJNA326480) | marine metagenome | isolation source: seawater | place: Atlantic Ocean: North West | collected 2012
ATAGTCGACTTCGCTAAATCTCTATTTGTTGAATCATCTAAATTTTTATTTATTACCTTAGATGCCGCCTTAATAGCTAAATCAATAGAAATTGATTTTAACTCATCAATAGCTTTAGCTTTTGCTGATTCAATCTGTTTATTTGATTTCTCAATCAACTCATCAGCTTTTTCCATTGCTTTTCTTTCAATATCTTGTCTCAGTTTTTCTCCAGACTCTTTTCCTTTTGAAACAATTTCTTGAGCTTCTGCCTGTGCTTTTTTGATCATTTCATCATACTCATTTGAAACTTTTTCTGCCTCTTCTCTTGCCTTATCAGCTGATGAAAGAGCATCATTTATTCTCTTTTCACGAGCATCTAAAGTATCCATTAATGGCTTCCATGCTGCCATTCTGAGTATAAATAAAACAATGAAAAATGTGACTATCGTCCAGAGGAAAAGACCCCAATTTGGTTCTAGCCACATTTGAATCCAACTACCACCTTTACCAGGAGCAGCAAACAAACCACCAACTAATAGTAGAATTATTAACCTATTCATAATAACCTTTTATTATATTTTATTTAACTATGCTACAACAGCAAGAATGCAAACAACCAACGCAATAATAGCAACTCCTTCAAGCAGGAATAGCGGAAGGTTAACTGTACCTTTTATATCATTGGTTGCTTCAGGCTGTCTAGCAATAGCTTGAGCTGCAGATGAAAATATATTTCCAATTCCAATCCCTGCACCGATAACAGCAAAAGCAGCACCAATCGCAGCTAGTCCTTTGTACGTATTATCTGCTCCAAAGGCTGAAGAAACCATAAGACAACAAACCATTAATAACATTTTTCTTTTACTCATTTCCTAACTCCTTTATTAATATAAATTAAACTTCTAGTGATCCGCATGAATTGCCATACCAATAAATACTGCTGATAGTAATGAAAAAACATACGCTTGAACCAAACATACTATAAACTCTAAAAAATAAATTGCTGTGTTTAAAATAACAGAAACAACACCTACAGATAACCCAACGCCGACTGAATTAACTGATTGATATATAATCATTGGAATACCAAAAATTGCAACCATCCCAATATGCCCTGCCGTCATATTTGCACCTAAACGGAGTGTGAGGGCTAAAGGCTTTATAATCAAACCAGCAATTTCAATTGGTATTAGTATAATTAATACTGGCCCAGGAACTCCACCAGGAATCATATTTTTCCAATGTCCAATAAAACCATGCTTCATGGTTCCAGCGACAATGATTGCAAAAAAAGTTATCACTGATAAGGCTAAAGTCAGTGCAAAATTTCCAGTTATTGTTGCGCTACCATATACACCTGGAATTAATTCAAAAAATGGAACCATACCCATAAAATTACTAACTAAAATAAATATGAAGAATGTAGCAATGAGTGGAGTCCAGGTTCGATATCCTTTTTGACCTATATTAGGAATTATGATATCTGATTTTATGAATTCCATTAAGATTTCAAATAGATGTGCTATTCCCTTTGGTTTTGTATTAATACTATTTCTGTAGGCTCTAGTTGCATATAATGTAATTCCAATAGTGAAAGCTGCAACGATCCAAAGCATCAAGACATGCTTTGTTATGGATAAATCTATATAAAATATACTTTCAGGGTTGCCTATAATAGGAAAATCATACAATGAAACAGATTCTAGCTTATCATTATAGTCTTTATATCTGAAATCAGTAACGTGATTCAGTATTGATTGACCATCAAATCCACCTGATGCACTAGCCATTTAAATCTCTCTTATTAATTTTATTTTGTATAATAACAGCCTCTATAAAGTGAAATACTATAAATATAACCAAAGATGATAGTATGAATTTGGAACTATTTTCAGGAGAAAAAAAACAAAAAAAATATGTAATTAAAGATAATGCCAGAACCTTTTGAATAAAATACGCAATTTGATCTCTAATGAATTGTTTGCTATCGACTAATTTTTTAATGGAAATTATACTTAATAAAAGTAACACTATTACAAGTAATAAAAAGAAAGAAAGAAAAATAATCACTAATTTTGAGCCATTTTCCATACTTGATACAATGAAGATATTCCTCCAAGCAATAAACCACATACTAAAAAAATAGAGTTCGTAGAAAATCGATTATCAATTAAATTTCCAATCCACCCAAATAATAATAAAGAGGCGGCAATTTGAAAGCCAATTGATGAAAATTTAAGCCAGTTAGTTTTTTGTTCCTTCATTGAGATTTGCAATTTTTTTACTAGGTAAACTGGAGGAAGCATCTGTTTCTGATGACATCTTACATAATCCACTAAATAGAGCACCTTCTTCAATTACAATAATAGAGGCTAATAAATCACCATTTAAAGAGGCGGAAGATGATAGACTCACTTTCTTTTGAACTTTTAAATCTCCTTCAATCTTTCCGCTTATATCTGCGAATATAGTATTAATGCACCCTTTAACAGTCGAGCCTTTCATAGTTGTAACTAGACCCTCACAATTAATATTTCCATTGACTTTTCCATATATAAGCAAATCACCTTTTATATTAATGTCGCCTTTAATATCTAAGTCAGGTCCTATTATAGAGCTCATTGAATTACTATTCTGTTGAAACATCTAATTCTCCATATTTTTTGATTACATTCCTAGGGTCTATAATAGTATCATTATGCCAAATTTCAAAGTGAAGATGTGGTCCTGATTTTATTTTTCCTGTCTCTCCTAGCGTCCCTATAGGATCTCCTTGAAAAATGATATCTCTTTCTTTTACAAAAAGTGAGTCGCAGTGACTGTAAACTGTAAAATAGTTGAATGGATGAGAAATAATTACCGTATTTCCAGATTCATGATTGAAGCCAGAAAATATAACCATGCCATCTTGTGCACACTTAATTAAATCACCTTTTTTTGATACAATGTCTACACCATTGTGGTTAGTATCTATATTTAATCCTTCAGTAGAATAGCCATCTATCGGGGCTATCATTGATGTGCTTACCCCATCCTTTATAATCATATTTTTTATGTTACGCAATCTCAGGGAATCTGAATCTTGAGAAAACTCTTTATTGAAAATAATGTCAACAACATTAGATTTAAATTCAATGAGCTCGCTATGATTTAATTTATTTTGACTAAGATTAAAATAATCCGAAAGACCACGATAACAAAAGAAAAGCCCAACCACCAATATTATTATTAGTAAAATCATAGAAAATTGAGAAAGTCGAATAGACTTATTGATATGATCAGATTCTGAAGCTATTAATAGCGTGTAGTATTTTTTTATCAATTTATTATTTATGTAATAAATCTAAGATGCGCTCTAAATCATCCTGGGTATAATATTCAAAAATAATTTTACCTTTATTAGTACTGTTATATTGAATAGAGACTTTAGTCCCATACTTATGAATAAGCTTCCCCTCTAAATCATTTATCAATCCAGATTTCGATGATTTTTTTACCTTGATTTTTTTATTTGAAGATAAATTTATTTTAGATACAATTTCTTCAGTATTTCTAACACTTAACTTATTATTAATAATCCTATTTGCGATTGCAAGCATTTGTGTTTTGTTTTTTAACCCAAGTAAAGAAATAGCATGTCCCATAGTAAGCTTATTGGCTTTTATGTCTTTTTTGATTGAAGTGGGTAACTTTAATAATCTTAATGAGTTTGCAATCAATGACCTGCTCTTACCTACTCTTTTAGAAATTTCTTTCTGAGATAAATTATACTTACTCTTTAGTAGGGCAAATGCCTCAGACTCCTCAATAGGATCTAAATCTACCCTTTGGATATTCTCAATTAAAGCATATTCCATAATTTCCGATTCATTAGAAACTGATAAAATATAAGCTGGTATAGATTCCAACCCAGCTGATTGAGCTGCCCTATAACGCCGTTCTCCTGCGATTATCTCATAATCACCATTTTTTAATTCTCGAACAGCTATAGGCTGAAGTATACCCTTTTCCTTTATTGAAGAAATCAATTCTTCCATTTTTGAGTCATCAAAATCTTTTCTTGGCTGATTTGGGTTTGCCTTGATTTTACTTAATGGAATAGAATCATTAATATAGCTGCTATCTTTATCAGTTGAGTACTGTGATATTAAAGCTTCTAAGCCTTTACCTAAATTTGCTTTTTTACTCATTATTTTTTAGAAACTCCATAGCTAAATTCATATAATCATTTGCTCCCATACTTGAAGCATCATATAGTAATATAGGCTGACCGTGACTGGGAGCTTCTCCCAATCTTACATTACGATGAATTTTAGTTTTATAAACTTTATCTTTAAAATATTCTTTAAGTTCTCGAACAACCTCTTTGGATAAATTCAATCTATTATCAAACATAGTTGCTAAAATTCCCTCAATTGCCAAATTCTTATTTAATTTCTTCTGTACTAAGCGGATTGTATTTAATAGCTGTGATAATCCTTCTAAGGCATAATATTCACATTGAATTGGAATAATTAAAGAATTGGCTGCTGTTAAAACATTAATAGTAAGCAGTCCTAGTGAAGGAGGACTATCAATGATTATATATTTATATTTTTTTTGGATTTCCTTACTTAAAAGCTGGTCTTTTAACATCCTCTCTCGAGTAAGCATCCCAACTAGCTCTACCTCTGCACCGACAAGCTGTGAACTGGCAGGTAGAATATCTAGATAATCTAAATTAGTTTTTAATATACAATCATTAATATCCTTTTTGCCAATAACTACATCATATACTGACTTCTTATATGAACCAATTTCAATTCCTAAGCCTGAGGTGCAATTTGCTTGGGGATCCATATCAACAACAAGTGTAGGAATTTCAGAAGCTGCAAAATATGCAGAAAGATTAACAGCCGTTGTAGTTTTTCCCACACCGCCCTTCTGATTTATGATTGCTACTATCTTTGATTTACTTTTTTTACTCATAAGAAGTTTTATAATAATAATTAATTTTATATATAAAAATAATTATTAAAATAAATTTTTATAATTATTCTTTCTAACCAATGCTGATACAATTAAATTTGTTAACTGTATCCTTAAAGGAAATTAATATACATGTTTAATAATTTCAAAAGTAGACTTGTTCTAATATTGTTACTAATTGGAGTGGCCTGTTATTTTTTAGCTCCAACATATAATAAATATGTGGTTGGCTCTGAATATAAAATAGCATTCAGTTCCCCTTCAATGCCTATCCCAATGGGCACAGGTATCTTATTGAAGTCTAACCAAACTATAAATAAGGATTGCTTGCAAAGTATTGAATTTTATTCTGATAGCAAACATGACTCTATAGAAGCATTGCTTTTAAACAACTCAAAACAACTCACATACAGTTGGGGTAAAGTAGATATAAATCAGAATAACGAAATTTATAGTCTAAGCTGTAAAGAAGAGACCGATTTATGTCTTGCTGCCAGTGGCTCTAATCTATACTATGATACTAAAAAAGAAATTTTAAACTTTAATTTCTCGCATAATGGATGTATTAATAATTATAGAGAAGGAGCATTTGAAGCCTATAGCTTTGTTGCAACTACAGAAGAGAATATAATTGATGAGGGTGCAATCAAATTAGGACTAGATTTGCAAGGAGGGATGTATATCCAGCTTGAGTTGGATGTGGCTCAATTAGTTTTAAATAAATTAAATAGGTCTGAAAGTGATCTTAGACAAATTGTATATAGTATAAATCAAAAAAATATTGATTTCTTTGACGCATTCTCAAATGAGTGCAAAGAAAAAAATATTAGACTCACACAAAAATTCCCCCAGTACAAGGCACTTGATGATAACGAGGTCATTCAAAGTCTAAAAGCTGATAGAGACCAAGCTCTTAATAGTGCTATAAAAGTATTAAGAAATAGAATCGATGAATTTGGAGTCTCTGAGCCTATTATTCAAAAATTTGGAGCTAATAGAATTGTTGTGGAGCTTGCAGGTGTTCAAGATAAAGATAGAGCAAGAGAGCTTATAAAAAGAACTGCATCTTTAGAGCTTTCATTGGTGCTAGGTACAGATAGAGTTAATAATGCTATTGTAAAAATAGATAAATACCTAACATCAAAAAATATCAATGGAAGCTTATTTCAAAATTACTTAGAACCTGATTTATATCAGCTGTTTGGTGAACTTGGAGTCACTAATGGCAGAGAAGATGAGTTTGAGCAGCTACTAAAGGAAATAGAATCTGGAACAGACATTAATCTTGATGGACGATTTGTACTTTCCAATGAGTTATTAGATGGCCTTTCTTTCCCAAATCCTGAAAATGAACAGAATTCAATTTCAATTGATTCATATACTCCAGTTTACTATGTATCTAATAAGCCAGCTATAGTGGGTGGTATGGTTAAAGATCCGATGGCAAAAATTGCTGGTCCAGGATCTGATAACTCTGGGCAATGGGTAATCAATCTTTCTATGAGTAGGGAAGGTGCCAGAAAATGGAGTAGTTTTACAGGTAGAAATGTTGGAAAGAGAGTAGCTATAGTACTAGATGATAAAGTTTTCATGGCCCCGCAAATTAATTCGCAAATTTCTGGTGGCCAAACTCAAATTAGTGGGCTCGAGGATGCAAATGAGGCACAAGATATTGCTAATGTATTAAGTGCCGGTGAATTAGCTGCACCAGTAAAAATAGTTGAAGAGCGATCTGTGAGCCCTTCTTTAGGTAAAGATTCAATTAATTCAGGCAAGAATGCTCTATTGCTAGCATTTATTTCTGTATTGATTTTTATATTATTTTATTATAAAGTTTCTGGTTTTATAGCAAACATATCACTATTCCTTAATATTGTTTTTATTCTTTCTTTACTATCGATACTTGGTGCCACGCTTACCTTGCCTGGTATTGCTGGTTTAATTCTCACAATAGGTATTGCCATAGATTCTAATGTAATAATTTTTGAAAGAATAAAAGAGGAAATGAGAGTTGGAAAGAATGCTACTTCTGCTGTTAAATCAGCTTATAAACGAGCATTTATAACTATTATGGATGCAAATATAACAACACTAATTGCGGCATTTGTACTTGCTAATATTGGTTCAGGGCCTATAAAAGGATTTGCCATCACATTAAGTATTGGAATTATGTGCTCAATGTTTACTGCAATATTCATAACAAGAACATTTTATATGATAATACTAGGAAAGAAAAACAATAAACTCAGTATATAATGAAAATGATAACTAATAATAATATAGATTTTATCTCTAAAGCTAAAATAGCACTATATCTATCTCTAGGAATAATTATTCTTGGAATTGGATCGCTTATAGTAAATAAAGGACCAAACCTTTCAATAGATTTCGTTGGTGGCACAGTAATTCAAATATCATCAGCTAATAATATCGATGTAAACAAAGTTAGAGATTTATTGAGCTCTACAATTTTAGATAAATCTGAAGTAACTGAGATTACTGGAATGAGCTCAAATCAACAGTTTAGAATAAAAACAAATCTGAAGATTGAAGATACTACAGAAATCAGTAGTCTAATCATGCAATCTCTACGGGATTATAATCCTGAAATAAGGGCAATTGAAAGTGTAGGCCCAAAAGTAGGTAAAGAACTTCAGTACCAAGCAATATATGCCATTGGTCTAGCTTTAATAATGCTTATGATTTATATAGGCTTTAGATTTGACCAGTTTTATGCAATGGGTAGCGTTGTTGCGATTTTGCATGATGTCTTAATTACATTGAGTATATTTTCTTTATTAAATCTAGAAATAAATTTATCAATCATAGCTGCATTTTTAACAATAGTAGGATATTCACTAAATGATACAATTGTTATATTTGATAGATTTAGAGAGAATACGCAGAAGGATTTAAAACTATCTCTAATAAATCTAGCAAACTTATCCTTAAATCAAACATTATCAAGGACTATCATTACATCATTTACAACATTAATGGTAGTAACAATACTGTTCTTCATCGGTGGTGAAGCAATAAAGTATTTTGCATTTGCTCTTATTATTGGAGTAATAGTTGGGACATATTCAAGCATGTTTATAGCAAGTCCATTCATGCTATTTTTTAAATCAAGAATAAAAGTTGAGGAGGAGTAATATTGGCTATTTCTGCTATAATTGGAGGACAATGGGGTGATGAGGGAAAAGGGAAAGTAGTTGATCTCTTAAGCTCTGAAGTTGATGTAGTTGCGAGGTACCAGGGTGGTGCAAATGCTGGACACACCGTTTATAAAGATAATCAAAAGATTGTATTGCATCAGATCCCCTCTGGTGTGATGAGAGATGACTGCAAGTGCTTATTGGGTAATGGGATGGTAATTGACCCAATCGAATTAGTTGAAGAATTTGAAAATGTTAAATCAAAAGGTCTTACAATAAATAATATATTTATTTCAATGAATGCTCATATTACATCTCCAATTCATAAACTAATTGATGTTAATTCTGAAAAAAAATCTAATAATAAGATTGGCACAACAGGAAAGGGAATTGGCCCAACCTATGTTGATAAATACAATAGAAAGGGCATTCGTTCATGCGACCTTCTTGATAATGAAAATTTAAAAAGTAAAATTGAGAAGCAAACTAATAGAGCTTTATCCAGCCATCAAATTTCAACGGATGATCTTAATAGTATAAAAAATGAACTGGATATGTTTTTTAAAGCGTGCAATACTATTTCAAAACATATAACTGATATAATGCCTATCCTTCATGGAAGTGACAATTTGCTCATAGAAGGTGCTCAAGGAACACTTCTAGATATCGATCATGGAACATATCCATTTGTGACATCATCTAATCCATCATCTGGAGGCATCACTACTGGATTAGGTCTTCCGCTAAATAAAATAGATAGGCTAATTGGAATTTTTAAAGCATATACAACTAGAGTGGGAAATGGCCCATTCCCTACAGAACTATTTGATGAAGATGGCGAAAAATTACAAAATATAGGGAAAGAATTTGGAGCTACCACCGGACGTCCCAGAAGATGTGGCTGGTTTGATGCACCATTAGCAAAATATAGCATAATGATTAATGGATTTAATGAAATCACAATGACAAAACTTGATATACTAGATGAGTTTGAAGAAATTAAAGTATGCACAGAATATGAATGTAATGGAGAAAAATCAAAAAATTTATCAACATTTATAAATCAATTTGATAATATTACTCCAATCTACAAAAGTGTGCCTGGGTGGAAATGCTCAACGGTTGGGATTAATTCATTTGATGACCTACCTGAGAAGGCAAAAGAATATATATGTTATATTGAAGAAATATTACACACACCAATAAAGCATATATCTACTGGTCCCAAAAGAAATGATATGATCATTAGATAATAATTAAGGTGATTTTTAGGAACAAGATGTCTAAATTAATTTTTTAATAATGTTGGAGTTCTCTATGAAGCGAATAATTCTTTTAATAATTATGTGTTTTTCTTTCAATGGTCTTATTGCTGATCCCTATAAGCCCTTACCAATAGATTTTTTAGATAAAACCAAGCTTAAGAAAGAAAAAAAGAAAGAAGTAAAGCCTGCAGTAAAAAAAGATAAAAGAAAAAGATATGAAGATTTAGTGAAGGATATGGAATCTATTGCTGGATTCTTTGATTTCTATATGGATAAAGATAAAGTTTATCTTTCGATATCTCCAGAACAATTAGATGTTGAGTTCTTGATGGGCTTTACAAGGCAGGCTGGAGATGGATATCAGTTTGATGGTTCATCAATGATGGGTGAGGGAGTATATTTTTTCAAGAGAGTTGGAGATATAATTCAATTAGTTGAAAAAAATACAAAATTTAGAGCTGATAAATCCAGAGCTATCTATAAATCTATTGAAAGTCATATTCCCAACTCAATAATTGCCTCATCAAAAATTTCAGGTAAACCAAATGAGGAAACTCAAGCTATACTTATTGATGCAAATAAACTTTTTATGTATGACTTTGCAAATGTTTCTAGACGTACAAATAATAAGTATAATTTTGATAAAGAAAATAGTTACTATAATTATATCAAATCCTTTCCTCTTAATACTGAAATAGATATTTATTTACATTATAAGAGCAAGAATCCTCAAAATAGGTTTACTCTAGCATCAACTAAGAGTATGATGCACCGATACCATATTAGCATATCTGCAATTGAATCATCATATTATATGTCAAGACTTGAAGATGACCGGGTGGGATATTTTACAACTATGTATCAGGATTATTCAAAAACACTAAAAGAAGACCCATATGTCCGATATATAAATAGATGGGATCTAAGAAAACAGAATCCTCATGAAAAACTTTCAAAACCAGTTGAGCCAATTGTTTACTGGCTCGAGAATACAATACCCAAAGAATTTAGGCCGGCTGTAACAAAGGGAATACTTGGATGGAATAAGGCATTTGAGAAACTTGGCTTTATTGATGCAATTGTTGTGAAGCAAATGCCAGATGATGCAACATGGGATCCAGCTGATGTTCGATACAATACAATTAGGTGGATTGTGCAACCTGAATCAGCATATGCAGTTGGTCCATCAAGAGCAAATCCCTACACTGGAGAACTTTATGATGCAGATATACGGATTAGTAATGATTATGTCCGATTCTATTTTGATGATTATAAAAATTTTATAGATCCACTACTAAGTGAAAAGAGTATTGAAGAGATATGGCAAGAAAATCATAACCATCATGAACATAGTCATACTCATGATGAATCTATGACCTGTAACTATGGGGAATATCTAAAACATAAAATGTCATTTACATGGAATTATTTAACTTCAAATAATATCATTGGAGATTCAAATGAAGAAATGATGAGATTTGTTGAAGATGGAATAGTGGATCTCCTATTGCATGAAGTGGGACATACGTTAGGATTGAGGCATAATTTTAAAGCTAGCTCCGTATTTAGCATAGAGGAGTTAAGCAATCCCTCATTTACAGACATGTATGGAGTGACCGGTTCTGTAATGGACTACAATGCAACAAACTTATTAGATGGTGGACATAATTATTTTCAAACTAAACCAGGGCCATATGATTATTGGGCTATTGAATATGGCTACGCTGTGCAACCTGAGGGATCTAACTTATCAAATGATGAATGGCTAGAATCAATTGCATCTAGATCAACAGAGCCGTGGCTTGCATACGCTACAGATGAAGACACCTACTCCACTGGGATTGACCCTCTTACTAATAGACGAGATATGGCCTCAGACCCTATTAGATTTTATGATCATCAAATAAGAATTGCAAATGACTACTGGGCAAATATCTCAGCAAATTTTGAGAAAGAAGGTGAGCGGTATCCTAAGCTTCGCTCAGTATTTTATCAAGGCTTATATGAGTATTATGGTGCATCTAGAAATCTGCCTAAATTTATTGGTGGAATACATCATAGCAGACACCATATCGGTCAAAATAGAGATGTTCTTCCTATGAAAGTTGTAGATGCTGATAATCAGCGAAGAGCTCTATATTTTTTAATAGATAATATCCTTGATAGTGATGCATTTTTCTTTTCTCCTACATTCCTAAATAAACTTGCACCAGAGAGATATGATGATTTCACAGATCAACTATGGAGAATGCAAAGACTTGATTTTCCTGTACATAATATCATAAGAAATCTACAGAGATCTACATTAATTAAAATCCATGATCCAAAGATTATTCATCGTGTACATGATAATGTTTTAAAGGTTAATAAAAAAGATGCAAAGTTCACTTTATTTGAAATGTTTGATACAATTTCTGATGAGTTATGGTCGGAACTGGGTAGAATTGAAGAAATTAATAGCTTTAGACGAGAGACCCAGAGCTTCTACATTGATTTACTCTCAACTATCTACTTTGATGAGAATAGTTTATTCCCAAAGGATACTAAGTCCATTTCTTATTCAATGTTACGTAAAATTAAATCTCATATCTCTGAAGCTCTGCCCTACTATGTTTTTGAAGATGAAACAACATCTGCTCACCTTAGATTAATGATAAATAAAATAGATTCAATCATTGATGCGCAAGTAATGGTTAGGTAAGAATAGATGAGCTCAAAAAAACCAACATATAGTAAATATCTACAACTAGACAAAATTATAGATGCTCAAGAACGTAGATCTGAAATTTTAGATAAGCCAATACATGATGAAATGTTATTTATCATTATCCATCAAATATATGAGCTATGGTTCAAACAAATTATTCATGAAATTGACTCTATTATATTTTATTTTAATAACCCCAAAATTGATGAGACAAACATTAATACAATTGTTAGTAGACTAAATCGAATTCATGATATACAGAAAATTGCCATTTCTCAAATAGATATTTTAAAATCAATGACCCCAATGGATTTCTTAGAGTTTCGAGACCTTTTAAATCCAGCATCAGGATTCCAAAGTATGCAATTTAGGGTTATAGAAAATG
>MDSW01042319.1_pt1 | contig 12462 bp, 28 predicted proteins | sample 811171 | NCBI WGS metagenome assembly MDSW01 (sample SAMN05326641, study PRJNA326480) | marine metagenome | isolation source: seawater | place: Atlantic Ocean: North West | collected 2012
AAGGGATTGAAGTGGGATTTGTAACGGGGTTAAAAAATCGCGAATTGGAAGAAATTAAAGAAAATTAAGGCGAGATCGTAGTAATTAGGTGGGGTTGGTGTAATTGTGTTAGCCCAGAACGGACTTACTTGGTTTTCATGTGTTATGATGATTGTCATAAGTAACTTTAGATTGAAACTTCGTTTCGGTGTGGTGTTCGCTTAGATACATTCTTAGCGATAGCTGATCTCCCATTACCATTTCCGATCAGCAGTGCTAGAATTTTATCAACCTCACACCTAGTAAGAATCAATGATTGACTTAACTTAATCATCATATTTTACATATATTATATCACGACTTTATCAAAAATGCAAGAGTTATTTTTCTCAGGTATTAGAGAGTATGGTCTGTGCGCGTATAGCAAAATGATAATTTATTTTATTTTTTTATGTTGCTTCATAAAAAATTGTCTTTCTTCAGGTGAGAGGGATTTGCTTTGCAGAGTAGCCTGTAATTTTAATTCGTTATTACGCTTTTTTTGTCGTCTTTTGGCATAGTTAAGTTTCTCTTTTCTGCGTTCAGAGGGTTTGGTGAAGCGCTGTCTTTCTCGTAGCTCTTGCAACATTCCACTATCTGCGACCTTTCTCTTGAAGATGCGAATTGCTTTTTCAAAGGGTATATGTCGTGTTTTCATAGTATATCGTCCATGTGTTTCTTTTTGCTGTCTTTTTCTCCTGCGCTACGGAATTTCTTTTCGCTTACCATTACAGTAGATTCCCATACTAGCCATGCCATGACGATCATGAATGGCAGTCCCAAAAAGAATAGAAAAAACTTCTCTAACATACTTTCCTCACGATCTTTGGAATGATCTTTCCAGAACGAATGACTTCTACATTACAACCGATTTCAAGTTCTAAGCCTTGTATGAAACCGACATTGTGAAGTGTCGCACGAGAGATCGTAGCTCCGTCTATAACAACAGGTTCTAGTATTGCTACAGGAGAGACTGCTCCCGATTTTCCTACATTCCATTCTACATTCAGAAGTTTCGTAACTACACCTTCTTCACGAGTTTTGAAAGCAAATGAGCCTCGTGGGTGATGTGAAGTAAAACCTTGTGCGTAGAAATCTTGATGATTGTTAATGCGAAAGACTTTACCATCTTGAGGATAGATTGAATCATCTATCGTAAGTACAGTATCAAATCCAAGCTCTGAAAGCATTTTGAGATCATCTAAGTAGTTATCATTTCCGTTTACAGGTTCGCAACTGTATGCAACGAAACGCAAATCTCGTGATAAGAACTCTTTCTCGTCTTTGAGATTGAGTGCGCCAGCTGCATAGTTTCTTGCATTGTCAATAGTCTTTGGCGCAACGACTTCACCAGTAACTTGTAGAAATACTTTATCTACTGTTTCTGGAACTAAGTGTTTGCCAAGATGTGTGATGTCCATACCCTTGTGACCATCGCCACGAGTAAGAACAAGTGATAGTTTGCCGTCATGATAAGTAACGCTGATTGCAGCTCCGTCAAGTTTAGGAGTTACAACACAAGTATCATCATTAGACCAAGAAGGTGGTGTATCTTCGTTTTCAAATACCTTTTGTAGACTGTACATACGAAAAGCATGAGCAACTTTGTTGTCGTCACTTCTATGCCCTACATGATTGTATTGAACCTTGAGGCGATCATATACCTCGTCAGGAATGACGGGTGTGCCTTCAAAGTACATTTTCTCACAGTATTCTAAATAGTTAGGTAAATTCATCTTCCAATATCCTTCACTTCTTTTTTAGGGATCACTTGATATGCTCCCTTGTTGTATGCGATTGCAACAGTATAGTTGCTAGATACTTCTTTCTTGTAAGTATCATCTTCATTTGACCACTCTGGCATCTTTGCTAAGTATTCGCGCAGAGTGTCGTTGTTCTTTTCTTTTCGTGTCTTAGCTTCGGCATGCTGAACTCTCTGGAACTTTGTCCAGCCAACATGCTTCTTTTTCTTAGCACGAACAGTTTTCTTTCTACGACCATGCTGATCGTGGTTTGTACTCATCTTTAAAATCATATTTATATTATATCAGGCGAATCAGGATTTGTCAAGAATTATTTTATGATAGGTATATCTCATCTAAAATTTCTTTAAACTGATTTTCTAGTATGGATTTGCTCTCTGCCAGCGAAAGTATTTCCACTAGACCTATAAATAGATTTTGGCTATTCTCAAGATCAAGTGGAATAGAAATACCCTCATTACCATGCCTCCAAGTTTCGTCAAAGTCTTGGTAATATTTTCTTAAAGATAACCACTCCGTACCCTTAAAAACATGAATTGTAAGCATTACTTTTTCATGTTTATCTTCATTGTAGAAGATTTCTTTTTCATAGTATGGAGCTTCCTGTAAGTCAATCATTCTTTACCACCTTGTTTAGAGGTAATATTTTGATAACATCTTTGAAGTTCAGTAATCTATAAGAATCAGTGTCCCAGCAAAAGAGCAAGACTGTGTCTGAGCTTTCCTTAGCCCTGTTCTTTCTGTTTTTGATATAGGGAGTTGAAAAGTCCCTAGTGCAAATGTTATATTTTTGTTTACGACTGTTTCTGCTTTTGTATGTAACATAAGCATCGCCCGCATCGTCCATGCGTTTTTTAAAGTCATCTTTTGTCATTAGTTCCTCCGATTTAATCTAACAAAATTTTTTGAACTTGTTAAATCTTTGGTTCTTTTTCAAGATGAAAGAAAGTCTGGGAACAAGCCCAGACTTCAATGAAACTGATTACTGGTTCAGCTTCTCAACCACAGATGTGAAGTATACAGCTGCTTTACCTGTAAGTTTTGATATGATCGCTGAGTCCACATCAAGACCTGCATCAGTAAGAGCATTGGTAAGTGAGTTCTGCGCATCAGCAACTGATACACGACCACCACCATTTCCACCAGAAGAAGATGATCTAGCTGCTGGTGTTTTCTTTACATAGACACCTGCCTTTGTTAGTATCATTCTTACTCCATTTACAGACTCGCCCATCTGATCTGCGATGTCTGCAACAATTTCCATACTTGTTTCAGGAGTTGGATCGGCCTCTGTGTAGAGGTCTACTGCTTCCTGTTTTCTTGAGTCGTCCCAAGCCATTTTCTTTCTCCTTATTCTTCCGAATTTGTTAATATACTCCTCTACTGTTTGGGTGGCACGATAGCCTGGACACCAACCAGTAGAAGTAAGCATTTGTTGATAAAATCTGTCACTCATAGATTTATTTCCATTTATATATTATATGAAAATAATAACCATTTGTCAAGAACTATTTTTTGATTCCTATTCAAAATGGTTTTTAATTGCTGAGATTTTGTCTTCCGCTTCCGCTATTTTAGCTATTTCCACTTCTACAGCTTCTACAATATCTGAATGTTCTCCTATCCCAGCAGGGTTTCTTGTGTAGACTAGAATATTGGCTTTTGCCATCTCAATCTGTCCTTCAAGTTTTTTAATTAGTGCTTTTAATAAAAAATTCATTCTTTAGTTGCTCCTTTCACGAACCCATTTATAAAGGCTCGCGTCCTTTGTGGAAATATTAAAGCTAATACAAAACAAGGAAAAGTAATTAAGAACAGTAGAAACACTACAAGTGTTGATCTAAACCAGTTTCTTACAAGAAGATTATCTGGACTCGCTGCTCTTATTATTTTCCAAGCTGGATAGTACAGTGCGTACATGGCTGTTGCTACACCACCTATGTATATGGCTATAAAGTATTCCATTTTTCATTTCCTTAAAATATCATTCCTTTTTCATACTTTGTTTTTACTCCATATTGCTCAAGGTGTTTTAAGTTACCTATGTCACAAGCTAGAGCCCAACAATAGCGTCCAGCAAAATTAAGATGTGGGAACAAAGTATCAGATAAATCAGTACACTCAATAGTGTACATCTGATAAGCATAAGTTCCATCTTTCATTTCCTTTTCGCCTTTGATGATAGCAGTGCAGTTATTTTTTAAACACCAAACGATATCGTCAATTTCAAATCGTTCAGACATACACTGCTCTGGAAGCTGTACGGACTTCCAGTTGTATCCTTCGCCAGGTTGTTTTCTAGGAATACCAACTCTGTCAATGATACCTCGGACAAATGCTGGAGAACGATATATGTCAGAGGCAATCTCTGATATATTCTCTCCATTCAAATATCCTTGAACAACGCTTTTGATTTCATCTTTTGTAGCGCCTGTTCCTTTCTTTTCTGCCTTTCTTTTGGCACGAAACTCTTGTGTTTCTTTGTATTCTTGTATGATGTTATTTAAGCGTGTAGTATTGTAACTTATATTTAGTATTCCGCAGGCTTCCTTTTTAGTAATAGGTTTCTCTGCCTCTAGTAGCTCAATTACATGCTTGATGTTTGCATCAGTTAATTTTTCGTAATCTTTCTTCTTCGTTCTCATTAATGTAATACAAGATTATAGCATAGTGTATAATCTTGAGTATGTCCTCTTTATTATATCCGTTCTTCTTTCCATATCTTTGTGCATATTTAATAATGTTTCCCACACAAAAACCTTCTCCATGTCCTGCGTCAATAGTAAACTCAGTAGTTTGTATATTGCCAGAACCATAGTGTTTAGTGTATGTACTATCAATATGCTCAATAATATCACCTATAATTTTATCTTCGTTATACTTATATTTATTCACTTGTTATCCTTTTATCATACCAAGCTAATCCTTCGTCCCACCAATAAGGTTTGTCACGATGCGACCACTTAGCAAAAGTTGCTTTATCTGTGTGGTAGTATAAACGATAAGAACCAATAACATCATTCTCGTCTTTTAATTCATCTGGCATTGCCATTCCAAAAGGAGTCTGACCTTCACGAGGCATATTCTTTGGTTCAGGTAGTTTGTTAATTACTTCTACTACCGATTTATGTTGCTTACCATATCTGTAATAATATTCATCGTTTAGGGCATTTGCATAGCAGTGAACCCATTCAAAGTTATCAAGAGAACTTCTAGTCCATATCGTGCAAGGGTGATTGTACATCATTGGTAGATACGGAGTCAAAGGCCTCTCTTCTAATGGTAAGTGTTTAATTGCTGATTTAGCCTCGTTTACAACTGAACTTTCTTCTTTATTCAGTGCGCGAGGTACAAAACCAAGAAGATGATCTATCCAAATAGCTGTGCATAGTAGTTGTGCCGCTTCTAACGGCATTTTAACAATGTGTTTGTCCACATGGTATTCTGCGCACTTGTCAAAATCTTCGTCTAGGTAAAATAAATTCATAATGTATATTATACTAAAAAATTCAACATATGTCAAGAACTGTTTTTTGAATTGTGAAAGAAAGCTAGGGACGGGAATCCCTAGCTATAATAAAGTCATTTATCTTTTGCTCTGCCAACATTAAGTGCAAACCAGTCTAAGACCATATACACCTTTTTCATCCAACCATCATCAACTGGGGTTGGTGTTATTGCGGCAATAAAGGAAGCACACATTACAACAGTAGGAACTACCACAATCCATGCTTGTATCCATTGAAAAAATTCCAACATTACTCCTCTCCTTCTACATCTATTCCTAGATGAGCCATGATGAGATCAAGTTTCTCATCTAGTTCGTCACACCATTCTTCAATTATTTCAAGTCTTTCTTGTAGGGCAGGATTCTTTTCAAAGATATCTGCCTGTTTTTCAAGATGTTTTACTTTGAAAAAACTAAAAAGGTCTAACATTCTACTTACCAAAAGCCTTACCAGCTTCAGATATACCAAACGCACCAAGCGTTACCACCACAAGTGATGTGTATATCGTATCATCAATTATAAGTTCTTTTCCCATAAATGCAGTAATCAAATCACAAGTTGCGAAGACTACCATAAAGAAAAAAGAAATAAATCCGATAATGGCTTTTTCGTTTACATCATTATCATCTAAGAATAAGTCAATAAACTTTCTTTTAGGTGGAGCAAGTTGCTTTTTAGCTGCCTCTGCTTCCGCCTTAAGTGCAGAAATTGTATCTTCTGCACTATCTAGTTTCTCAACTAGTGACATATACTTGTCTAAGTCAATATTTACCTCATTCCTGTTCTCTGTTTCCATCGGTTGTTACCTCTCGGTAGTAAACTACTACCTCTTTGAGTTCACGAATATATCGCTTCAACTCTTGCATATTATATGCCATTAGTTCATAGTCTGGAACTGACATAGCAAGAAAAACTACCTGTCCTTCTCGTTTTTCTATATCAGCTAGAAACTCATCTATGTTTGCTTCACTAACTACATACCAATATGGTTCTTTTAAGTCAATCTCCCTCGGCAATACAGGTTGTGCTATTTGCCTTTGTATTGGCTCAGCTTTAACCTCTAATGTCTGCTTCGGGAACAGGCTGCACGAGTAACTCATCGTCAGCACTGTCAATATCACGACTATCTTCTTCAATTCCATCAAATACCTCTTTTGTTGCGTCATTAACTCTTTTTTGTATTAGCCCAGGCTTTGCTGCTGCTAATTTACTAAGGTTATGCCTTTTAAATATATCTAAATAACGATTCATTTCTATTTGAATCTCTTGGTTTTTTGCTTGTAACTCAACAAGCGCGTTTGTCTGTAATGTAAAATCATTCTGTAAAGAATTTATAGTTTGTTCCTGAATGTCATTAGCAACTTCTAGTTGTGCAACATTTCCTATGAGTTTTTGATTTTCTTGATACAAGTAGTAACAAAGTCCACTTGCTATGATTGTAGTGCCTAAAAATATCTTATACATGCTCCCATTCCTTATTTTGAAAAAGAAGTGCTTCCGCTTCTCGTCTACGAACAAGTCCTTGGAGAACCCTGCCTCCAGCTTTATTCCATCTTTTGATTTGATGTGGAACATCTTCGTAGTCGCCTTGATTTAATACTTTTAGTAGTGTTGATTCTTTAAAATTAGTTGGCCCTAGGTTGTAAATCCATGCTACTAGGGCATCATATTGATATTGTTCTAGTGGTACTTTTACCATTGTGTCTATATAGTGGCAAAACTCTTCAAGTTCTACCATAAGCATATGCTCTGCGTGTGTCTGACTCCACTCGTCACCAGATTGAACATTTTTAGTGTGTCCATATCCGATTGTCCATATGCCAGCTGGGCACTTATAAGCGTACTGCTCATACCCTTCAAATTTTTTAATTAATGCCAGTCCTTCTTTACTTATTTCCATAGTTTTCTCCAAAAGAGCTTCTCCCGAAGGAGAAGCATTGCATTATTCTATGTCAAAGACTTTCGGTCTTTTATCCTCTGGAATCTCCTTAACAACATTGATAGTGAGAACTCCGTCAGCTAGTCTTACAGAATCAACTTCCATAAACTCGCCTAAAACGAAATCTTTATCAAATCCTTTGCTTGAGAATCCTTTATGCAGGTATTCTTCACCTTCGTCTAGCCATTCTCCTGCTCGTGCTGTGATGATTAATTTTCTACCATCTACACTTACTTTAATATCATCTTTACTAAAGCCAGGAACTGCAATTTCAACTGATACTCGGTCAGTTGCTTCTTCTTTTACTAAATTGTAGCGAGGGTAGTTTCCCTCAACTGTTTTAAACATAACTGGATCAAATCCTAGAAAATGTCTTAACATTGCGTCTGTCATAACTAACTCCTTATGTTATGTGTATGCCTTTCGGTCATACGGAAAACACCATTGTTTTCATATAAATTATATCATAACAGACAGCAAAAGTCAAGAACTATTTTTCAATCCTCATCAAAATGAAGTAACCCAAGTCGCTCTAGGTATTCTATTGTTTGTTTAATCACCAGCTCTTTTGTGTAAAAGTAAGTACCTACATTGGTTGCGATTAAAATTATTAAAAATGCTATATCTATATTCATAATGTATATTATATCATCGCCATAACCATATGTCAAGAATTAAAAAATAGTTCTTGACTTATGGTCAAATCTTTAGTATAATATATTTATGAATTTTGATATAAGTAAATTCTTATCTACATTAGATGGCACTGAGCAAGATGCTTGGCGTAAAAGTAAATTTTATGCTTGGCAGTCGCAAGGCAATAAGCAAAAAGGTATTACTGGAGAGAATATGATTGCAGAATACTTAACTGATGCTGGATATATAAACGATAAACAAGGTGGTGGGAGTGCTTCCTACGATCTATGCTTTAATGGTGTAAAGATTGAAGTTAAAACATCTTTTGCTATGAAAGACAAAGGAACTATTGTTGCTGATAAGTTTAAATGGCAACATGTCGGTATTGATAAAGATTTTGATTACATTGTATTTTTAGGAATCAATGCTGAACAAGATTTAATGAAAGTTAGACGAGGCTGGAGAGAAGACACCGAAGAAGTAAACATTCTATGGTTTAGTAAAAAAGACATTGAGAAGTTTATTTCAGAAGGAAGTATGACAATCCAACAAGGCGGAGCAAGTAGTGATAATGATGACTACTGGACTTCTGCTAACTTTTTCAAAGAAATTAATTATGGAAAAGATTATAAGGAGATTCCTTTTTAATGGACTTATTTAAAAAGACTAACCGTTGGCAACCCTATCAAAGAGATTTTCTAAAGAAACATTATGGGAAAATGCCAACACAAGAACTTGCAGAAAAACTGGGAAAGACTCCAGAACAAGTATATTCGCAAGTTCATTACCTAAAAAAGAGAGGGTGGAATATATGATATGGTATCCAGAAAGTATGCTATATGAAGAATATAGAATATGGAATCATGAGCAAAGAAGAGTAGAAAAGAAACTCGGAATAGAATTTCAAGAAAAAGATATTGAACATTTTAGAAGAGAAATCTTTGAACCAATGCTAGAGGAGATATATGCTAGAGACGATCTGTGAAGTGATGAAACATTCATACGATAGAGGTATGATTTCAACTAGAGACGGCAATGCTTCTATCCGACACGAAGATAGAAAGCACTTTTATATCACTCCTAGCGGAGTAAGAAAACAGCAAATGCAATACACTCATTTTAAAAAAATGAGCGCATTAATAAAAGATAGCGTAGAAGAATACACACCAGAGTCGGTGGGATTGAAGCCAAGTGGAGAATATCCTCTACATTGGGGACTGCAGAAGCAAATTCCCACAGAGACTAGAGTAGTATTGCATTTGCACCCTACTTATACTGTTGCAGCAATGCACAGAGGTATAGAGTTATTTACCCTGATGAAAGACTTTCCTGAGTTAGGACGCTACACTAAAGTAGCACCAAATGTTCCAGATGTTCCTCCAATAAGTCAAGAACTTGCTGACCTAACTCATGGAAGGCTTCAGGTTGAAACAGGCACAGGAGTGTGCGCCTACGATATAGTGGGAATCAAAGGACATGGAGTAGTAGCAATAGACGAAACTCCTTGGAGGGCTTTTGAACATATAGAAAGATTAGAACATATATGCCAAATAGTATTGGCAAGCGGAGTATATAAATGAGTACAAGAAGTAATTATGAACTCTACCACATATTTAGACAAGGTAGTAGATCAGCAAAAGTCTACAATACAGAAGCAGGTTTTGAAGTAGACTTATATGAAGAAAACGAATTAATAGAAACCAGAGAAGTACATGATCACTCTGAAAGGTATGCAGAAGATTGTGCAGAGAACTGGGTAATGAGAATATTTTAATGGACAAAAGAACAAAAAGAATACATAAAGAAACTATGTTTAGTGTACTTAGTGCATTACTAACACAGTTTCCTTTAAACTATCTAATACTCTGGTTATGCATAGAAAGGTTTGGGATTACAAGCCCCGAATGGCTTTCAATTATATCAGTTATATTTCTAACGATAAGTGCATATATCAGAGTATTTTACACTAGACTCTACTTCTCTAAGAGGTATGAGAACTAATGTATAATCGTTTGAGGTCAGCGCCTTACGGAGATGGATTCCGTTTCTTTAGGCATGCCTGGCGAAACAGGATATGGTGTTTCCGTGGCTGGAGGTAAATACAGCGAAACATATTTTAGAAACAGACCTCAGGAAAAAGACAATCCTGGGGTTCTTTACCTTATGAAACTTAATAACCCAGAAACAGGGGAGAAGTTCGTAAAGGTTGGTATCGCAAAAGCTAGAAAAGGTAAAACTGGCAAAGGAACACTACAAAGAGGAGTGAGTGGAGATAACTACTCACAAGACTATAGACAAGTGCGAGTTCGTGAATGGTTCGGAACTATTTATGAGTGTTGGAAGTACGAACAAGAACTCCATGAAAAATACAAGGCAGAATCATATAAGCCTTCATCTAAGTTCGGTGGTCATACCGAATGTTTCAACTACGAATCTTTGATAAAGATAAACCAAGACTTTCCAAAAAATAATTCTTGACAAGTGGTTGGTTTTTTTGATATAATATACTTATATTTTGAAAAGACAGATGACAAAGATTGAAATACCAGTGAATTGCCCTACTTGCGACTACAAGTTGCAGTTAGTCAATGACCAATTATTTTGTCTTAATGATTCTTGTCCCGCGAAGTCGTCTAAGCAATTAGAACACTTTGCTAGAACACTCAAAATTAAAGGACTTGGCCCTGCCACTTTACAGAGGTTGGGTGTCCAAGACCTTCATGAAATTTATTCATTCTCAGAAAGAGAACTGTGCGAACTACTGGACTCGGAGAAATTGGGTATCAAGCTACATCAAGAAATAGAAAAATCAAAAGCTGTTGACCTTATTACTCTCCTTCCAGCGTTCTCCATACCACTAATCGGAAATACTGCTACTCAAAAACTAGCAAGTGTTATTTCTCACATTGAAGAAATAAATGAGGATTCGTGTAAGAGAGCAGGACTAGGTCCGAAAGCCACAGACAATCTATTAGGGTGGTTGGATAATGTATTCTACTTAGAAGAATACGACACACTTCCTTTTTCTTTTAGTTGTAAAACTACACAGCTAGTAGAAAATACAAAAGGAGTTGTTTGCATTAGTGGTAAGTTGAAGTCATACCCTACCAAAGCAGCTGCTAAAGCTGTACTTGAAAAATTAGGATATGTTGTAAAAGACAACTTAACAAAAGATGTAACAATTCTTTTGAATGAGAGTGGATTAGAAAGCAGTAAAACACAGACTGCTCGGGAACGAGGAGTCCAGATTATAAATAATATAAACCAAATAGGAGAAAATTAAAATGGCATTACCAAAATGGACAGACGAGAGAACACAACAACTCGTTGATTTTGTAGGCGAAGGTCCTGTTTCACAAGTAGTTGTTGCAGAAGCTGCAGAAAATCTTGAAACTTCTTCAAGATCAGTTTCTTCAAAACTAAGAAAAATGGGCTTTGATGTAGAATTAGCATCAGCAGCAGCTTCTAAGTCTTTCTCAGAAGATCAAGAAGCTACACTAAGCAACTTTGTAACTGATAACTCAGGTGTTTACACATACGCAGAGATTGCTTCTAACTTTGAAGGCGGAGCTTTTTCAGCTAAGTCAATTCAAGGAAAAATACTTTCCATGGAACTTACAGAGCATGTTAAACCTGCTCCTAAAGTTGAAAGTGTTAGAACTTACACCCCTGAAGAAGAAAACACATTTATCTCAATGGTTAACGATGGCGCTTTTGTAGAAGCTATCGCTGAATCACTAGGTAAGAGTGTAAACTCTATCAGAGGTAAAGCATTATCATTACTAAGAAGTGGTGACATCAATGCTATTCCTAAACAGGAACACACAAAAGGTTCAAGCAACAGAGATGTTCTTGCAGACCTAGACATAGCTGATATGTCAGTAGAAGATATTGCAAATGAAATTGGCAAATCTGTTAGAGGTGTTAAAACCATGCTAACAAGAAGAGGCCTACAATGCAGTGACTACAATGGCGCAGCTAAAAAAGAAATCGGCTAATTTCTTACATTAACTTGAGAGGGGATTCGTCCCCTCTTTTTTTCGGGAGGATACATTGAATCTTGCTTCGGCATTACTAAAACAAATTATTGCACAGGACGACATAGAGACTTGGAGTTCACTTAAAGAAAATTATTTAAGTGGTGATCTTCAAGGGATTTTTCGCGTCATCAATAATCACTTAGAGATTTATAACACCCTTCCAACCTTCCAAGATTTATATGCAAATCTTAGGGACGAAGCCACAATAAATAAGCTGTATGCAATTGAAGCAGTTGAAACTGAAATTGATGCCTATATGCTTCTTGATTACCTAAAAAATGAATATACACAACAAGAGGTTTTCAAAGAGTTAGAACAATTTATAGATACAAGTATAGGTTTTCAGACAGCAGAAGAAAATATAAATAGTTTATCACAGATAGTATTAGATGTAGCAGATAAAGTAGATATACGACCACCAGAAGAAAATATGCAGAGAATGCCTTTGTTTGAATCTGATGATCAACTTTCTAAATATCTACCATTGGGTCTTAATAATGACTATGATTCTAGATTCTCTTTCTCACCAAAAGACTTAGTATTAGTTGGTGGACGAA
>MDSW01185097.1_pt1 | contig 12462 bp, 9 predicted proteins | sample 811171 | NCBI WGS metagenome assembly MDSW01 (sample SAMN05326641, study PRJNA326480) | marine metagenome | isolation source: seawater | place: Atlantic Ocean: North West | collected 2012
AAAATCGATTAGCATCGTTTTCATGGTCGGAGCGGCGGGACTCGAACCCACGACCTCTACACCCCCAGTGTAGCGCGCTACCAGGCTGCGCCACGCTCCGACAGGTCACAATCTATACCTGTTTTTGCAATGAAATCAAGTATTTAGTTGAAATTCCGTTCAAAAAGGCACGGGAAATCAGGGGTTATAGGGTGTTTGCAAAACTACAAGGAGTTACAAGGGGTTACGCTACGCCCGCTTTTCTCATTTTTTCTCGTGTGTCAGCATATGTGTCAGCAGAAAAGGAAAAGGTAAATGTCGATGCGGAAAATTAACACGAAGCAGTTAAGGCAACGTGTTCGATGATACCATTGTCTTAACTCTGTTTATGCATCCCCAACTATCGGCAGTTTCTCGGATGCATCAGAACACTACCTGCTCGAGAAAGTCTAAAGTCTAACCCCTAAACATTTAAAGCATAGACAAGAGTTTGTCCAAATGTGCTCTCAGGTTTTGATGGTGGTGCACTGCCGCCTTCTCATAACGGCCAAATGTAAAATGGGTGTTGCCTTGACCAAGCATACCAGCATGTATCGAACAGGCCGCCGCACGGTCCTCTATTACGCCGGTATCTTTAACAAAGGCAGCGTCTTTCTTCGATTTTTCAAGATTTTTAGGGGAATTGGAAGCGTCAGGTGGCTGCAAACGGTAAATGACCCATCGTGACTGGTTAACCGACAAAGGTTCCAAGATTACTAGAAGAGAATGGCTCGACAATGTTGCAAGACGTGTATTAGGAAACAACTGATTGACATAAGTCAGCATTCCAGAAGCACGCCATTTCTCTTTTGGAATATCACGCAGTTTTTCGATCCTACGAAATGGAAAAACAAGCCTTGAATTCATGCCGAAAGTTTCGACTATATTGAGATTATCAAAACCAAATGGATAGAAACTTTCATTGTGTAATGCTTTGATGTGGTACCCCTCCATAGAAGTCTCAAGTAATAGTTTCCAGTTCGCTTCGTCGACAAAACTAGAGTACTCAAAAACCTCCTGTCCTGGCTCGATAAGATCAGGGAGGCTTTCTAACGCACCCGGGGAGATTGGTTCTTTTTGAGTAACGAACACCAAGCCACCGCGTTCTTCGGTATGTACCTGGCTTAGTCCATGTGAGGCCATATCGACATCACCAAAATTCTCACGACCTGGGATATTAATAAGCTTACCATCGAGTCCATAAGCCCAAGCATGGTAGCCACAAATAAAATTGTGGGCCTTACCACTACCTTCAGCCAACATCATACCACGATGGCGGCAAGCATTGTGGAAAGTTCGAACAATTCCATCATCGCCTCGAACCGCCAACAAGGGAGCTCCCGCCAACGATCGTGCAACAAAGGACCCATTTTCAGCCAACGCGGCAGAAGGACAATATACCATGGGCAAGCGCTTGAAGAGCTCAAGTTCTAGCTCAAAGCGCTCCTGACTCCGATAGTTCTCTACCGGTTCGCGCCAAACGGTATCACCAAGATCCGTTGTCTTTGACCTAGCATGGTCGAGAACCCGTTGAATTACCTCAACGTCACTCATTAGCACCATGATTTCCCCCTTCTCAGTCTACTCTTAGATGTTATTATGAAGTAAATACGCTGACAAAGCACAAACTAAGTGGATCAATATTTATATAGTTTATAAAGTTTTGATAGTTATTGGGAGACCATTAATTTTCTACCCTCATAACTGGTTCGAAAAATAACACCGGTGTATCGTAGCGAGAGTTGAAATGCCCTAACACAGGCTGTTCAACCGTAAGATTGCCACCTAACCACCTGCCAAGCGCTCTAGGGCCTTCTTCTAAATCAACCGTAACGATAGCATAAGGAAGCTCATCTTTGAATGCAGGATGGAACGCATGGTGAGCAACGGTCCAACTGTGGATTTTTCCACGACCGCTTGCCACGACCCAAACTGTTTCACCACTGTAACACTGGTCGCAAATCAAACGAGGGTAGTGGCGCAAGGCGCCGCAACAACCGCACTTCTGTATCATTAGTTGCCCATTGGAAGCAGCGTTCCAATAAGGACGTGATAGGTCACTATCAGGAGGCTTTGGTTTTAAGGTTAATTCAGACATTTTTATTCCCTCCGCATAATGGCAAGACCTCCATCGCCTAAATCACCATAACCAGTTACCACACCAATTTCTGCATCTTTTACTTGAGCCTCTCCAGCATCGCCACGCAGCTGGCGCACCAACTCCACAATATGATTAAGCCCCCAAACATGAGCTTGCGAGAGTAACCCACCATGGGTATTAGTAGGCAAAGAACCACCAGGCCCAATTCTGCCTCCCTCGACGAAGGGTCCTCCCTCGCCTTTTTCACAGAACCCCATGTCTTCAAATTGCCGGATTACGGCATAGGTAAAGCAGTCGTAGATCTCTGCCACATCTATATCCGAAGGTTTCACATCTGCCATTGCAAATGCTCGGGGTGCGGCTTTAGATAACCCAAGGCTGGTCATATCAGCACGCTGTGTGATCGAAGCTGGAGAGTCTGGATGCCCCGCCGAGACACCAGAAATGAAAACTCGACGGTGACGCAAATCTGCGGCACGTTCTGCTGTAGAAACTACAATCGCGGCCCCACCATCGCTTTCGAGAGAACAATCCAACAATCGAAAAGGATCAGCAATCATGCGTGAGTTGCGATGATCTTCTAACGTTATTGGTTTTTTCATAATAGCATTATCATTAAGAATTGCGAACTCACGGTGTGCGACTGCGACAGCCCCAAACTGCTCTACAGTGGTACCATAGAGTTCCATATGACGCCGGGCCATAGGAGCATAAATCTGCGCAGGGGCGCTATTACCTAATGGGTGTTCAAATTCTGTGACGTAATGGAACTGTGGCATCTGATGAATACGCGCCCCCGCTTTGTTAGTCGATGCCGTCACGCTGCGCCCAAAAGTAATAAGAATATGGTTGCAGATGCCACCTGCGATGATTGCAGAGGCGGTTTGTAACGCTATCGCTGGGCTTGCGCCACCATGCGGAATCAGAGCCGAAAAACGTAAATCCGGGATACCAAAATTATCTATAAAATCCTCGGCTGTGCCACTGACAATACCTATTGGGATTACACCATCTATATCCTTTGGAGTTAGCCCTGCATCTGTTATCGCTTGCAATGAGGCTTCTATTTGCAACTCGAACGCCGTCTTGGCGGATCCACGTTGATAGACAGTCTCTCCGACACCAGAGACGCAAGCCTTATTAGCCAACATTACAAACCCTTTCTTTACGAGCCTCGGCGCTCCATTTTTGCCTGTTTTGGCAATAACGAATTAGCGATAATCTGTTTCATTACTTCTACCGCTCCCCCTCCAATTCGTGACATTCGCGCATCAGCAAATGCACGTGCGATCGGATACTCCCACATGTATCCCCACCCACCAAAAAGTTGTAAACATCGATCCATCACCATACCTTGCAATTCGGTGGTTACAAGCTTTGCCGACGCAGCATCCGTAGCATCAAACTGACCATGCAGATGCAACTCTATGCAACGATCAATAAATACTCGCTGGCATAAAACCTCAGCATGCATTCCAGCTAATTCGAAACGAGTATTTTGAAAATCTGAAAGGGAATGACCAAACATCTCCCGCTGACTTACATAGTCGATAGTCCAAGTAATAGCTGCTTCCGAGCTTGAGACCGCACGTATCGCTTGGATTAGCCTTTCTTGAGATAGTTGTGTCATTAATTGGGGAAAACCTGCACCCTCAACGCCTAAAAGATTTTCGACAGGCACTCGCATATTTGAAAAAAAAAGTTCAGATGTATCTTGTGCCCTGAAGCCAATTTTATCAAGTTTTCTGCCACGCTCATAGCCGGGCGTATTCGTTTCGACAAGTATCAAACTTACCCCTCGCCCCCCTGCTTTTGGATCAGTTTTGCAGGCGAGTAATAATAAATCAGCTGTATGACCATTAGTGATAAAAACTTTCTGCCCGTTGATCACATATTCATTGCCCTCACGAACCGCTACTGTCCGCATCGACGCAACGTCAGACCCTCCAGATGGCTCACTCATTCCAAGCGCCACTGTAACTTCCCCTTTTGCCATGCGTGGGAGCCATTTCTGTTTTTGATCTTCTGTCCCAAAGTCTACTAAATACGGTGCAACAATATCTGAATGTAGATAGAAAGTTGGACCAGTAGCGCCTGCTAATGAGAATTCCTCGACCAAAACAGCACTATGCAAAAAGTCGCCACCCATCCCTCCATAAAATTCAGGAACATTGCAGCAGAGCAGTCCAAGCTGACCGGCTTTTATCCATAGGTGGCGCGGCACTTCGCCGGCTTTTTCCCAATCCGCATGATAGGGTGATACATACTCTGCAATGAAACGCTGGACAGTATTGCGAAAGATTTCATGCTCTGCAGTAAAGAGCGTACGTGGGATCATCAAAGCCTCACATTTTTAGTAATTAGCGGATTGAAGTTACCGAGGAATTTTTTTTAAAGCAATTATTTTTAATATTTAGATGAATTTTCAAGCATCCGATAACCCATAAAGACTAATTTTTGGGTCTAAATGCGCTTTAAAAAGAAATTAGCACTGAATATATTTTCCTATATAATTCAGCAAGTTACCAATTTATATTGATCGATTTAATTAGCCACGATAGTTATTCAAAATAATATCAGCGCCTTTCTCAGCTATTGCTATTGTGGAAGCAAAAGTGTTGGCAGATGGAAGTGTTGGCATTATCGATGCGTCAATCACACGCAGCCCTTGCAAGCCATGAACTTTTAATTGGTTATCAACCACAGCAGTTGTATCCTCCAGACGTCCCATTTTGGCCGTCCCGACAACATGGTAGCCTGTGTTTCCTTTACGCATTGCAAAATCAAGTAACTCGTCATCGCTCTGCACATCATGCCCAGGTAACGTCTCAAAGTCGTAGTAATGAGAGAGCTCTGGTCTCTCTAAAATTTTTCTGGCCAACCGAAGACCAGCTAGAGTTATCCTCTTATCAGTTTCGGCATAAAGGTAGTTTGGTTGAATAGCTGGCGGATCATCATGATTTGACGAACTTGCTCTAACATATCCGACACTGTCTGGTCTCGGCTGGGCCGCACCACAAGTTAAGCCAGGGAAATCATCTAGCACATACACTTTACCGTCTTTATAACTTCCAGGAGTGAAAAGTATACGAATATCAGCATCTTCAAGACTAGGACTAGATTTGCCATGAACGAAGGCGATAGTTGGACAAATTGACAAAATACTGGGACGAGCAGTTGCCCATTTCAAGACTTCTAAAGGTAACCTAGGCCAACGTGCAAGTTCATTAATTGTAAGAACATTCTTTGCTTTCGCCGTCATACGAACCGAATAATGATCTCTAAGGTTTTCTCCCACCCCATTCAACGCATGTTTTACTTCAACGCCTATAGAATTCAAATGGCGAGGTGCCCCAATACCGGATATCTGCATGATTTTAGGAGTATTGATTGCCCCTGCACTTAAAATTATCTCACGGTTTGCTGTCACTAATTGCTCTTTTCCAGAGCGATCAAGGTAACAAACTCCTGAGACCTTTTTACCATTAATCTCTAGTTTAATTACTTGTGATTTCGATTGCATTAAAACTGATGAACGTTTCAACGAAGGCCGCAAGAAAGCTTTGGCTGCACTCACTCGGCGTCCACCGAGGATATAGCGTTGGAAATAACCGGCACCAAATTGGAAACCAGAGTTATAATCAGTTACTCTCGGTATTCCCGCTCCTTCTGCCGCTTTAAGAAAAGCGTCAGCAAGGGGGTTATCCCAATCGAGATCGGTTATAGGTAACTCGCCATTCCGTCCACGATGTTCAATTTTCGAGTTAGAAATACGATTTTCTGATTTATTGAAGTATGGCAAGAGGTCATCAAATCCCCAGCCAGTGTTTCCAAGCTGCGCCCAGACATCAAAATCCGCCCTTTGACCACGATTATAAACCATTCCATTGATAGAACTAGAACCACCTATTACCTTACCTTGGGGTAAGGCAATAGATCGTCCGTTAAGGCTCGGCACTGGCTGGGTTTGGAACGGCCAGACAAACCGATCACCGTAGAGCGTCTTTACAAAACCAGCAGGAATATCAATCCACGGATGCCGGTCGCTACCACCGGCTTCTAGGATACAAATACTAACGTTTTCTGAAGCACTAAGCCGGTTAGCCAACACACATCCTGCTGCGCCGGCACCAACGATAATATAGTCAAATGATCGGTTTTCAGTAGGCATACAATATCATAACTTCTTGCTACTTTGGTTGCCAATATTGATAAATAACTAGATGAAACTATAAACTTTTTTAAAATTTAAATAAAGCAATTGGCAAATAACAAAAACCGATCAAAAGTTTCTACTAGTTTGATATTGATTTCACTAACCCAAAATCAGGGAACAGAGCTTAAAATTTCTAAAGTCATTTACAAAATCTCTTCAAACCATATTTTTAATAGGCAACCATATCGGTATCAATGCGATAAAAAGCTAGAGACCAAAAAATATAATCCAAATGGCCAATCAGATACCGTTTAATTATTTAAATCAGTTACTTACTAAATTCTGCTAACTAAGCTCTCAGAAAGAACCAGATCATTGTGTATAAAAAGGTAGGAATAATTATGTCTTCACAAGCTACTACTTTGTGTAACCGTAGTGAATTTTTGCGATATCCCAAGATATAAAGCCCTGATCCAGGTCTCTTTCAACTTCCTCCCGCCGCCGCGTCAATGGATCGCCAAAGCCACCGCCACCAGGCGTCTCTATATGGACGGAGTCACCCGCCATCAGCGAGACCTTATCGGCCTTACTCCGCATCGGAGGGATGCTCGCCTCACCTTGCAGTTCGAAGCTAGCACGGAAGGGGCCACCTTCCCCACCACCAGCCACGCCAAAGGGCGAGTGATCGTGCCGGTCACCCAGCACTGAAACCACGCAGTCTCTCAGAGCCCGGATACCATAGCGGGTACCGCAACCACCACGATGTTTACCCGCCCCCCCAGAATTCTCACGAATAGCATAATAGTCGAACAAAAGCGGATAACGGTGCTCTGACATTTCCACTGACATAAAGCCGGCAAGCGAGCTCGGTAGAGTTCCATTAGTAAGACCATCGCTAACCGCGCTACCACCATAGCCACCAGGGGCGGGGTAAACAGCAACGTAGTACCGACCATCATCGTTATGGCCAGATACCGTGGTGACACCTGCGGTTCCAAACGGAGCAGCTGGGGTGATTTCTGGCACAACTTGAGCTAACGCACCGAAAACTACATCAATAACCCGGTTGATGACATCGGTGTAACCACATACCGGTGAAGGATATTGGGCCGCAAGTATGCAGCCCTCTGGCACCGTAAACTTAGTTGGACGAAAGGCGCCACCATTGACAGGTACGTCCGGAAAAATATGCTTCAAAGCGACGAAGGCAAGCGAACGAGTCGTAGTCTCAGCCATATTTAATGGACCAGCTGCAGCAGACGAAGTACCACGGAAATCGAAATGCATATCAGACCCGGTGATGTTCACAGCAAGCTTTACTGGTAACGGTTTATCCACAACACCATCATTATCAAAACAATCTTCGAAACTGTAAGTACCGTCTGGGATGGCAGCTATGTGGCCGCGCATTTGTTGTTCCGATAGCCTCATCATCTCATCTATACAGCCGCGAATCTCCCCAAGACCGTAGCGTGTAATCAGATCATTAAGCCCCCTAGTACCACTATGAAAAACGTTAGTCATAGCCTCTAAATCACCCGCAATCTGGGTAGGCAAACGCAAATTAGCCAGGATTAACTTGACCACCTCATTATTCCGTTGTCCACCCTGCACGATGCGCAGAGGTGGAATGATGATACCTTCCTGATGTATTTCGCGTGCTTGCGGCGCCCAACCACCAGGAGTCCCGCCGCCGATATCCATCCAGTGACCAGTATTTGCGAGTAGTGCAAAACATTTACCATTTACGAAATAAGGCGAAACTAGCACCACGTCTTGCAGATGCGTGCCGCTAATGTAAGGATCGTTCACAATCCAAACGTCACCCTCCCGAAAGCCGCCATCTGCCTCGACATGTTCCAGCAAATTTTGCACTGTGTACTGCATGTTCGCTAAGAACATCGGCAACCCAAAACCACCCTGAGCAATAGTCTCGCCATTGCGAGCATCATAAATACCGTGGGCACAATCGTGCATCTCCGAAATGATCGGTGATATCGCAGCGTGAATTAGATGAAGGTCCATCTCGTCAGCTATCTGATGCAAGGCACCACGGACAACTGCTAAAGTTATAGGATCGGTGTTGTTCACGGGCACACCTCCACTAAAAGGTTATTGAGAGTATCTACACTGGCGGTCATACCTGGCTCAATCACAATGGTAGCATCTGCCTGTTCAACCACTGCAGGACCATCTAGGGTTTTTCCTGGCACAAGATCTTCCCTACGGTAGATCTCAGTTTCACACCATTTTCCAAAATACACATTACGTCGTGCAAAGGGAATAGCCTTACCCACCCTCAATCTCTGCGGTGTCCGTACGACCCGGCTGGGTGGTGGTGCAGAGATTGTAGCCTGCAGACTGACCAGAATTACTGGGATATCTCTGAGCGTATTACCAAACTCACTACGATAAGCATCAGAAAAGGCTTCTGCAAGGCGCATGGGGGACCAATCTCGCTGGATAGGTACTCGAAGGTTGTGGATTTGACCAAGATAGCACATATCGGCGCTAAAGTTAGCATTCACAGATCCAAGATGAAAGTCCGCCTCAGCGAGTTTCTCCTCACCCGCAGCCTCGAGATCGTCGAGTACCACGCCAATATTGCGACCACTGAGCTCCGCCAAATCGCATTCGATTGTACGAGCCTCGTCGTAGCGAATATTGGCAATACAGCATCCCACGGCACAGAGTACTCCGGGCTCGGGCGGTACAAGCATTTTGGAAATACCCACTTCCCGCATAATAGCGGCACCATGTAAGGGCCCGGCGCCACCAAAAATCACAAGAGCAAAGTCGCGCGGGTCCAGGCCCTGTTCGACCGAGAGTAACCGCGTACGCCTAGCCATTGTATGATTGACCACAGACAGGATTGCTTCTGCAGCCGGCTCTAATGATAGGCCCAGACTTTCGCCGAGGCTACCAACTACTACCCGAGCTGATTCTATATCAAGAGGTGGACGATCCCCTAAAGGGCTTTGCCAATTTATTCTCCCTAACACGACGTTTGCGTCAGTTACCGTAGGCAAGGCACCACCATGACCATAGGCGGCCGGCCCCGGTTTCGCACCAGCACTCTCCGGCCCCACTTGCAAGATACCCGCAGGGTCTAGCGACGCTATGGACCCTCCCCCTGCACCTATGGTGTGCACGTCTATCATCGGAAGTTTGAGAACAATACGGAAGTCTAGTTTTGAAGTTCGCGCGACCTTGGGCACCCCATCAACCACCACTGCGACGTCAAAGCTTGTACCTCCCATGTCACCTGTTATCACGTGGTTAAATCCAGCATCTCGAGCAAGGGCCGCCGCGGCTGTTACACCTGCCGCCGGACCTGACCGAACAATATTTGCTGCACGCTCCCCTACTTGCTTTAATGGCGTGACACCACCGTTCGATTGCATGATCAGTGGCTCGTCTGGGAAAGCCGTCTTAGCAAGGCGCTTACCTAGCCGCTCCCCATATCCAGCAACCAAGGGTTGCAGATAACCTTGCACAGCCGCTGTGCTAGTACGTTCAAACTCGTAATACTCGTTGCAGACAGCATGGCTCTGCACCACCTCGAACCCAGCATTCAATTCGGTTAACCAGGTCGCCGCTGATTGTTCATGCACAGGGTTAGCGTAAGCATGAAGAAAGGAGATTACGACGGCCTCGATACCATCATCGGCTAGCTTTTGGCCAAGCGCTATAACTTCTTCACGGTTCAAGGGGGTGAGTACTTGACCCTTAGCATCTAAACGTTCATCTATTTCATAACGACGGTCGCGCGGGATTAGTGGGCGCTGAACGCCAGAGAGGCCGTACATCCGAGGGCGATCACGGCGACCGAGTTCCAAAACGTCCCGAAAACCACTAGTCGTAATCAGAGCACAGCGGGCTCCCTTGCGCTCAATCAGCGCGTTAGTAGCGATAGTAGTTCCGTGGACGATTAGGCCGACCTCGTCACCATCGATTGCCGCCGCTGTAAGCGCATTAATGAGGCCCATCGAAGGATCATTTGGAACAGATGGCACCTTCAAGATACGTGGGAGATCTCCCTCCCGTGAAAAGTAGAGATCAGTGAACGTGCCCCCAACATCTATACCAACGATAGCCTCTCGTTTTGAAATATCAGTCAAGGTCTAGATCCAATAAAACCCAAATAGCAGCCTTCTGCCAATGCAAGCCCGCATGCAAGGTCGCATAAACCCCGCCGGGTAGCGCACCATCTACAACGAATTTTAGTGCGTTCAAACCAGGCAAAGCATAACGCACAACCTCACCGGGCATAACACGAGCGATAGCAACCTGCGCTGCAGCCTCAGTCAACTTTTCCTCGAGCAAGGTGTATTTCTCAGTATCGAGCCCAACAATCGTTAGATCTAGCTTATTACCTTTATCGCCAGAGCGTCCAACCGCTATTTCTCCCACTCTCATTTCGCGGTCTCCCAGACGATCTCAGTCTTAACTAGATCCCGGTCTATCAAGCCATCAACAACTATCAGGCTTGGACGACGCTCGCTTCTGATGCTACCGCCACCAGCCGGACCTGACAGCGTCAGGGCATACACCTCATCTTCTACAATTTGCGCTAATTCCGCATCTGGGCAACGAGCCGAGACGTGAAGCCTCACTTCCGGCATCCAGTTCGCCGGAGGCAGTGAGGCTGCGCCTAAAGTTGAGTCAACACCAACTAGATCGATTTGTATATCCTCGTCTGGGATGTCTTCCAGACGAACGCGTAACGTATCCACAGCAACCCGGCCTCGGTGCAACGCGTGGGTGCCAGCATAGCCCATTTCAATATCCGCAATAAATCCGGGCTGTTCCACAAAGCCAGAGACCTTTAGCTTACTTGGCTTACCCCGAAAACATGCACCAGAGACATGAACCCGATTCCTCCCCAACTCCTTAAAGTGCACGCCAGTTAAGTCAAGAATGCCATCCGGAGTAATATAACTCGATGGGTCGTGTACCTCGTAAAGAAGTTGCAATATACAGGTCAACTTATCTATCCGGCCAGGTTGCCCATCCAGCAAACCTAGCTCAGCAGTTCCATCCTCAAATACATGCGCAAGTGGAAACCCCAAACTGGCAAAGTCCTCCGCCGAAAGGCTTGATCCGTCTGGCATCTCAAAATTACCACCCGTAACTTGCCCAGTACACTCTAGCAAATGTCCAATTGTGGTAGCACCTGCGAGTGCGTCATCGTGGTCACGTAAAATCTTTAATGGGTCAGCGGAGAAAAGAGCCGAGTCTGCAACCCGACCTGTCACAATGACGTTTGCATCCTCTTGAACAGCAGGAGCCAGAGCTTCAACCCCTAGATAGGCATGGGCTCCCAGAAGAGTACCATCGAATTGATCATTCCATTCTATTCGGTCAGCAAGCGTCATCACGTCGTCACCAACAACTGCGGCAATCCGCATACCACTGCATCCAGTCTCCTCCGCCAAGCCGGCAATCTTCAAACCCGCCGAGCGTGGATTGGCGGCACCAAGATTAGAGATTACGCAACAATTATTGGCCATTGCAACTGGCAGCAATGGACGCATACGCCTGTCCAGTCTTGGGTCGTAGCCGACATTTGGATCAGACTTGCGAGCACGTAAACCGGGCACGAGAGTTCGCTCTGCAAGGCATTCCAGGCCAATAGCGTGCACCTTACTTGACGCTGCCAGAGTGACCGCAGCCTCAATCCTGTCACCAGCAAAACCTGCGCCGGCTGCGACTGTTCTATACTTCATAGCACGTCCTTCAGTTTCAGGGTGTAGAAGCTGCTCGTCAGGCAGGACGACGAAAGGAATTTTCCATGCCTGGGCAAACCACGGCTTAACTACCAAACTTATTTGGAGAAAGATACCAAACTTATTTGAAAAAAAGATTCCAGGATGTGATATCTGCGATTCGATCAGAAACAGTTAATTCTAATCGGTGCAGATAACTTTTTACCAGAGATTTTAGGCTTTTTGGAAACGTGTACTTTATGTAATACTGCCTATCGTAAACTAACGCACCCCTATTTGATTGGGGGCTTTAATTTGCCCGAAGATTCGGATTATGCCATTTACCCATAGAATCTTGTGGTGAAGCGTGTTATTGATGTGTCACCAAAAAGGGATTGATTTCAGTTAAGTCATTGAAATCATTACATCCGTGTATGGCGCGCTACCAGACTGCGCCACGCTCCGACAGGTCACAATCT
>MDSW01190610.1_pt1 | contig 12462 bp, 13 predicted proteins | sample 811171 | NCBI WGS metagenome assembly MDSW01 (sample SAMN05326641, study PRJNA326480) | marine metagenome | isolation source: seawater | place: Atlantic Ocean: North West | collected 2012
AGATAAAATAGAAATCTATTCTATTGATGAAGCCTTTTTGGATTATACTAATTATGCATCCAAAGAAAGGGGGATTGCTATAAAGAAGAAAGTGCAGCAATGGACAGGTATTCCTGTTTCAGTTGGTATTGCTGCAACTAAGGTTTTAGCAAAAGTTGCAGGGCACATAGCAAAGAAACACACTAAGTCAGGTGTTTTTATGTTTGATGATAAGGATTTGATTAGAAGAGCTTTAAATGTATTTGCAGTTGAAGATTTATGGGGAATTGGAAAAAAGACTGCTCAAAAACTAAAGGCTGTTGGTATTTATACTGCTTTACAATTCAGACAATGTAATAGCACTTGGGTAAAGAGAAACTTATCAGTAAATGGAGTAAGATTGCAGAAGGAACTTTTTGGGGAAGTTTATTATCCATTAGAACCGACAAGAAAGAGAAAACAGAGCATTTGTACTGCTCATTCATTTAGTACTGAGATTCAACAACTCTCAAAATTAAAAGAAGCGATAGCTTCGTACGCTAATACTTGCGCTATCAAACTAAGGAAAGAGAAAAGTTGTTGTAATTCTATTAGTTTATTTTTAAGTACAAATCCATTTAAACTACAAGCTAAACAATATAATCCTTACAAAGTGATTCACCTAGATGTTCCGACTAATGATAGTATGGAAATAGTAAAAACTACTGTTAAAGCTTTAGAAAGTATTTACAGAGATGATTGTATTTATAAGAAAGCAGGAGTAATAGTAAGTAGAATTGTTCCTCAAGAGCAAATGCAACTGAGCCTTTTTGATAGTTTAGATAGAGAAAAACGAAAAAGAATAAATATGGCAGTTGATAAGATAAATACGACTATGGGAAAGAATAAAGTGAAACTTGCTGTAGAAGGTAATGGTAGGAAGTGGAAATTGAGAAAAGAGAGACTTTCACCTTGCTATACTACACGTTTTTCTGATATTTTAGAGGTGGTAATTTAGATCGCTAGGGAAAAAGAATAGTTATAGAATAAGATTATTTTTAAAACATAAGAATTATAGCTTCACTAATCTAAGATTTTTGTTCTTTCTTCCATATATAATCACACAGAAATAAAATCCAAGGTTAAACTTTTCAAATGAAAGCTTATTTCCACTCTAAATATTCATAAAATCTCCACTCAGCACATAGATTTCTGCATTTAGATAACCTGAATATTCCTGTATGAATATATTTACACAATCGTTACACTTGAGTAAAGTTTTATATTAAGAATATATGACCATACTAATTTTTTCTCTTTTATGATATATGTATTAAGCTTGACCACAATTCATGTGGCACATCATTACTAAATTTACTGTTAGGAGCAAGAATTACAGATACAGCATCATGTGAATGTAAAGATTCTTGATGGGAACATATCACTCTAAAATCTTTTATACGCTTATCATTTGCTAACTGTTCGTACAATAATCTTGCGGCATCTTCTACAAATTTAAGATAAGAACCGTTAAGCTCTGCAAATGCCATCTCATCTTCTCTTTTTACTACTACTTGAGTTTCTGTTTTTAAGACATTAGCACACATTTCTTGTAAATCTTCAATCCATACTATATTTTCAAACTCAATAGATATTCTTGCTACTGAACGCTGTGAATGAGATACAGTTACTTTGTTTCTATATTTTTTAGCATGTTCTGCAAGTTCATAAGAACAAGGACAGGCTGAGGAGTAAACAAAATCAAAATGTAAAAATTTTATGATATCTCCTTTATTATCGATATTGCTTTCTAAAGTACAATGATAATATTGATATCCTGAATTGTCAGATCTTAAAGATGGTTGTAATATAGGATAAGAAAAGTGCAATCCAATTTTTGCATCAAAAGTTTCAAGATCATCTTTATACTTAAGCAGTATTTCATCTAACTTATTATAAACCTTTTCATCTTTATACTTATAGAAAGATCTCATAATACGAGACATATTGATCCCTTTTTTGTGAGCAGCTAAGGATACAGTACCTGTTACTTTAGTTTCTAGTTCTATATACCCTCCCTCTCGTTTATCATACTTTAAAGGTAGTCTAAAATTGTGGATTCCTACTTGTTGTATAGCTACAGGAGCTCCTTGTATTAATGAAGAAGGTCCATTCTGTAAGTCAGGAAATGTCTTAATATCTACTTTAGTAGGTTTGTAATCAGTATCATAGTCTCTGTTCGATTCATAGTACTTTTCAGAATGTTCATTAGCTGGGCCTTCTACAGTAGATTCAGCATCTCCAATCCATTCATATTTTCCATCATTTTTTTTGTTCATATTTTTCCTCTCATTTTTTTGCAGGTTTATATATAGCTGAATTATTTGTTCCACCCTCAAATGATTCAACCTTTAACACGCTAATTCTACCATCTGTTTCTTCTTGTATATTATCATTAATAAGATTATATACCCATTCTGCAAATCTTTCACACCCTACATGCTTCATTACTCTTAGTTGAATTAATCCTGCTTTATTCATTTTTTTGAATAATTCTATATGAGGATCATCAGCTGCAACTATAGTTGTATGATCAAATTGATTTGCTAATTTCTCCTTAATGCCATTTCTTTTGAAACAACCAAAATCACATACCCAATTTTTTTCATCGAGGTCTCCCTCGAACCAAACTTTGAATTTTAATGCATATCCATGAATATATTTACAATGAGAATGTATAGCTCTCCATTGTCTAAATGCTGTACTGTAACCATCAAAAAGTTTTATACTGGTGTATTCTTTCATATTTTTTTTTGTAAAGATATTGTTTTTTTTATAATGCATAACAATTTTAATATAAAGTTATGCAGTATGGTTTTTATTTAGTACATTTGTCAAAAAATTAATTATGGAAAAAATAATGTTATTCTGGGGGACTTATTATCCTATTGTATTAGCCTTTGTTTCTTTTCTCTTTTCAGTATGTCTTTGGTTTTGTGGATATAAATTAGAAGGTGTTTTTGTTGGTATATGGGTGCCTTCAATTTTAGGCTTCTACACAGTAATTACAATGATAAATAAAAATTAAGGACTATGAATGTAATAATGTTTATAGTAGGATTTATTATTTTTTTTTTATATATTATAGGTCTTTTGTATATGATTAACAGAGGTCATACTGAACAAAAAAAAGACTTTTTAAATGATCCAGAAATTCCTAAGACTTTTAAAGATTCAATGTTGTAATAATAATGGGGCTACTTGCAGATCTTTTGAGTATCCATATGTAGAAATTTTTAATCTTACTACATCCACTTTTTTATCTTTCACATTTACTAATATTTTTTTAAGTTTGCTTTAATGAATTTTAAACTGTCGAATATCCTTTTATTATTATCTGTTTTTTATTTCAATATTATTCTTTCCCAAAATGTTGTTTTTACTTTTAGTAATGAAGCTTCTTTAAAAGGATGGAATATTGTTAACGACGATGTTATGGGAGGTATTTCTGAAAGCAATTTAATTATAAATAATGATGGTAATGGAGTTTTTTTTGGTAATATTTCTACTGCATATAACGGTGGATTTGCATCTATTAGATATAATTGCAAAAGACAATATATAAACGAGTACAAGAATCTTATTTTAAGGATAAAAGGAGATAGAAAAGAATATCAATTTAGAATTAAATCATCTGCCGAAGATTACTATTCATATGTATATGCATTTAATACCACAGGAGAATGGGAAATTATAACAATTCCTTTAGACAGCATGTACCCTTCATATCGAGGCAGAAGATTAAATATGAAAAATTTTAACAAAAATTATTTAGAACAAATTTCTTTTCTTATAGGCAATAAGAGAAATGAAAATTTTAATCTGTTAATTGATAGCATGATTTTAGAATAAATGTAAAACTATTTATGTTGACCGTGTATTTTTTCTAAGTTTTCTATTTCATTTCCTGCTTTTTCTCTTTTACATTTTGGCGGGACTCTCGGTCCTTATTTCAAGCTTTTTTGATGCCAATTATTTATAATTTTACTTATTATTTTTAAACCATCTGTTAACGCTGCTGGTCCTGGTTGCAGTATTATACTTGAATCTATTTCATAAATATTATCGTTTTTAATTGCATTTATACACCCCCATCTTTTTCGATTAGTCATTTTGTCTTTTTTAAACTTCTTACCACACCATGAAACTAAAATTATATCTGGATTAAATTTAATTATTTCTTTATCATCATTAACAATTCTATCTGAAGCCAAAGATTTGGAATTGTTTGATTCATACAAATTTATTCCTCCACATATTTCAATTATTTCACTTACCCATTTAATACTAGTTATCAAAGGGTCAAACCACTCTTCAAAATAAATTTTTGGTTTAATAATTATAACAGAATTTTTATCTTGTATTTTTTTTATATTACTTTCTATTTGATTTACTAGAGTAATAGATTGTAAATGTTTGCCAACTAAAAGACCTATTTGGCTAATCATTATTTTTATACCCTGTACACTTCTATAATTATTTATCAAAACACTGATGCCTTTTTTAATTAACTTTTTAGCAATATCTGCCTGGATATCTGAAAATCCTATTACAAGATCTGGTTTTAACGAAATAATCTTATCAAAATTGGCATTTATAAAAGTACATACTACTTCTTTTTCTTGTCTTGCTCTTTTGGGCCTTACAGCATATTTTGAAATTCCAACAATTCTACTTTCTTCTTTTAATAAGTATAATGTTTCAACACATTCTTCTGTCAAACAAATTATTCTTTTTGGATAAGCATCGTTAATTCTCATATTAATTTGTTTTTTAAATTGCTAAAATAATAAAACTCTCTCCATCGAGTAAGTTTGTTTTTGGTATACCTCTCGACCCTTATTCAAACTTTGTTAAAAATTATTTAGTCTTAGGTTCTAATTCTATTACCCCGACAATTTTCCCCCTATTTTTTAGCTCAGAACTACATCTATCAACGAAAATAATGAACAAACTGACAATTACAAAGTGTTTCCAAATCCTTTTAATGATGAGCTTACGATTGAAGTGAAATCTGCACAATCCAATAATTTTACGATATACAATGTTATTGGAGAATTAATAACCACTGGTAAATTGAATTCTCAATTTAATACAATCGATTTGTCTTCATTAGCTCCTAATGTTTATATTTTGAATATTCAAAGCCAGCCGATTAGGCTAGTAAAAACAAAATAAATATTCATTTTAGTGGGTTTCTTTAATATTTAAAAAAAATTAATAAAAATTAATTGTAGAATATAATTTAAGATTCATTTTTGAACATTTTTTTGGTTTTAAAATATTTAAAAATTTAATTAATTCCTGGGACAAAAAAACCCAAAAAAATAAATATTTTTCTAAACACCTATTAATATATTATGCTTTGCATAGGATTTTTCTTTTTGATTTGTAAAATTGTAAATTCTTTTTAAAAGAAAAATAAATATGTTTAAGAATTTAAAATACTTAAGTGAATATCAAAAGTCGAGAGTTTTAGATCATTTTTTTGGAACCGACTCACCATTAAATAGATTTAAAAAAAATAGAGATAAAATCACTTTAAAATTGCATAGTTATCTAATAAAAAATAATTTTAAAAAAAAAACTAGGCAGGTTGACAAAGTATTTAATATTTCTGATAAAGATTTAAGAACTAAATATATTAACAAGGGAATTCCTGTTGTAATTATTGGAGGTGCTAAAACCTGGAATGCAGTTCATAAATGGTCACCTGAATGGTTACTAAAGAATTATTGTAATGATAAAATTTCTTTGTTTGATGCTTCAATTGGTAAAAACTCTCACGTTGATTATAAAGTTGACGAGACTACACTCAAAGATGTTTTAAAGGCTATGAAAATTGAAGATAAATCAAAATATAGCAGATTTAACAGAATACTATATGACCATCCTGAACTTATTGAGGATTTTGATTGGAATTGGCTCTATAATATGAGAAGTAATTTTAGTTCTGGAAAAACCTTTCAAGTATTTATAGGAGGGAAAGGAACAAGAACAAGTTTACATTCAGCAAGTGAAAACAATCTTTTTACTCAAGTATATGGAAGAAAACATTGGTATTTATATCCTCCTGATTATGATTTAGTTTTTACTCCACCAATTACTAGATCGCCCTATTTTCATTCCAAATTTGACCCTGACAATCCCGATTATGATAGTTTTCCAAATACTAAATTTATTTCTACATGGGAATGTGAATTAAATCCTGGTGATATATTGTATAATCCACCTTCTTGGTGGCATCATGTGACAAATAAAACTAATTCTATTGGGGTTGGTTTTAGATGGTTCAATTTAAAAGATAGTTTAAAAATGAGCTTAACTCAAACATTGCTTACAATATTTTCAACAAACCCTCCCATTTGGTATGCAACTAAAAACAGAACTGATTTTGCAAAAATTTTTAAGTATATGAATCAAAAAAATAATATATGAGAATTTTACTAACAGGAGCTACTGGTTTTTTAGGATCTAGAACATTAGAACATCTTGTTGGTTTTAACTATATAGATACAATAATTGCTACAGGAAGAAAATTAGATTCTTGTAGAAGGATTAATCACAAAAAAATAAAATATGTTTTAGGTGATTTAACTAATAGTTTTTTTGTTAATGAAATCACTCAAAATGTAGATGTAATTATTAATACCGCTTCACTTTCATCTCCATGGGGAAGCATTGAAGAATTTACAAGAGCTAATATATTAACACAAGAGCATTTAATAGACTCTGCAATTAAACAGCAAATTGATCGATTTATATATATATCCTCACCAAGCATATATTACGATGGTAATGATAGATTTAACGTAAAAGAAGATACAGAATTACCAGAAAAATTTGTAAATAACTATTCTAAAACAAAAAGAGCTGCAGAGGTACTTTTAGAAAACTCTAAATTAAATTATATTGTTTTAAGACCTAGAGCAATAATTGGAAGAGGTGATACCGTAATAATGCCAAGACTTATTAAAGCAAATTCGTTAGGTAAATTGAAGATTATAGGCGATGGAAATAATAAAGTAGACTTGACATCAGTCTTAAACGTAGCTCATGCTATAGAGTTGTCAATTAAAGCAAAACAAGAAGCTTGTAATCAATGTTATAATATTACTGATGGAGAGCCAATAGACTTATGGGAATATATAAATAAAGTATTTAAACTATTAAAAATAAAAAAAATAAAAAATAAAATCGGAGCAAATTCTGCGAATTTAGCGGCATTATTTTTTGAGTTTGCTTCAAAATATTTTACAGGTAATGAGCCTGTACTTACAAGGTATTCTGTTGGTGTTTTGAGTAAAAACTTTACTCTAGATATATCAAAAGCAAAAAGTCTTTTAAAATATACACCAATAATAAATACAGATAGTTCTTTAGATGAATTTGTAAAATGGTATAAAAATGAATAGGGTTAAATTACATTTAAATTATGCAGGCTATTGTCTTTCAAATGCTAAACATGTTGTTAATGGTGATGAGAGTAGATTAATTAAGTTTAATGCTTTATTTGCATTAATATTACATCCAACAAAAGGATATATTTTATTTGATACAGGATATACACAAAGGTTTTTTGATGCAACAAAAAATTATCCAAATAAAATTTATGCTTTAGCAACAAAAGTAAATCTAAATAAATCTGAAGAAGTAAAATTTCAATTAAAATCTAATGGGATTTCAACAGATGATATTAATCATATTATTATTTCTCATTTTCATGCAGATCATATCGGTGGTTTAAAAGATTTTAAAAAAGCTAAATTTTATTGTACAAAGAAATCATACAATCAAGTTACTAATATATCTAACTATTTTGCATTTTCAAAAGGTATTCTAAAGCAACTAATTCCTTCAAATTTTAATGATAGAGTGTATTTTATTGAAAACTATTCATCTTTAATTAATGATAAGATTTTTGGATATACATACGATTTGTTTAATGATGGGACAATAAAAATTTACAATTTACCTGGTCATGCAGCTGGTCAGATTGGTATACAAATAAAAACAATAAAAAGAAATTATTTTTTGTTAGCTGATGCCTGTTGGGATAAAAGAGCAATTTACGAAAATAAATGTCCTAGCAAGTTAGTTAAGCTATTTTTTGATTCATGGGATGACTATATATTAAGTCTAAATAAAATAAAGCAATATAGCAAGCAATTTCCAAAAACAATCTTAGTTCCTACTCACTGTTCTAAAACAACTGACAATCTAGTTTCTAATAAAATTACTTTTGATGTTCTTTAAGCTAAAGATTATATTTTTTTTATTAAAAATTAAGTTTGAAAAGTTTTTATCTTACATATTTCCAAATTTTATTGTTTCAATAAAAAAATATTTGTTTTTAAATTCATTGAAAGACTCACTTTTTTATAGCAAATTTTTAAAAAAAGGTAATGATTTATCTTTCTTTCCTATTATAAATAAATTGGTTTTCATGCAGAATTTTGATAATATAAATACTTGCGGAATAACAATTGATCAAGCTAAAAAAATTGCTCATCAATCAGAAGAGAGTAGAGATTTCTCTCCTATGATAGATAATATATCTATTGGAATGTCTACTGGCACATCTGGTAATCAATCGTTGTTTTTAGTTGGTGAAAATGAAAGAGCTAAATGGGTTGCTTATATGCTTGATAGAGTTTTAAAATTTTCATTAAAATCACAAAAGATAGCCTTCTTTTTAAGAGCAAATAATAAATTATATGAAGCCTCTAATTCTAAACTTATTCAATTTAATTTTTTTGATATTTTTCTAGATTTTAATTTACATATTAAAAGATTAAATGACTTAAATCCTGATGTTTTGATTGCACAACCAAGTGTTTTAAAATTAATTTGTGAAAAAATCAAGTCTGGCATACTTAAAATTACACCAAAAAAGGTTATTTCTGTTGCCGAAGTTCTTACTAATGAAGATAAAGAATACTTTGAAAATATATTTTCTACTAAAATAGATCAAGTTTATCAGTGCGCTGAAGGATTTTTAGCATACTCATGTAAATACGGTTATTTGCATTTTAATGAAGATTTTTTAATTATTGAAAAAAAATATATAAATGATGATAAGACAAAATTCCATCCAATAATTACAGATTTAATAAGAAGGAAGCAGCCTATTGTTCGTTATGAGTTAAATGATATTGTAACAGAAAGAAATAATTGTAAATGCGGAAGTAAATTTATTGCTATTGAAAAAATTGATGGTAGAAGTGATGACATTTTTAGATTTAAAAATATGCATAATAAAAAAACAATAATTTTTCCTGATTTGCTTAGAAGAAAGATTGTTATGTCAGATTCTAATATTGAAGATTATCAAATTATCCAAAAAAATGAAATAAATGTTACTTTATATATCAAAAGTAATAAAGAACAATCTTTTTCATTAGCAAGGCAAGCACTAAAAGATTGTTTTATGAATTTAAAACTAAAAAATATTAAAATAACAAAATCACCTAAATTGACTTTCAATTTAGGTGATAAAAAAAGGAGAGTAATCAATGAGCATAAAAACTAAAAAAATTAAAATTGTTGCATCAGGAGCCTATTTACCTAAAAAAGTAAGTTCAAATGATTTGGAAGTAAAGTATAATTTAAAAACTGGATGGTCAGAGAAATTTTCCGGTGTTGCAAATCGACATCACGCTACATTTGAATCAAATGGATATATGGGGGCAAAGGCTATTGAGTCGGCATTGCAAAATTCTGATTTAGAGTTAAAAGATATTGACTTGATTATTTCTGCTGGAGCTACTTTTGATTTTCCTCTACCAAACCAAGCAAGTGTTACAAAAAGTAAACTAAAAGATGGTTTTAAATATAATATCCCATCAATTGATGTTGACACATCATGTTTAAGTTTTGTGACAAGTTTTGATATAGCCTCAAAAATGATAGATGATTATCAATATAAGAATGTTATTATTGTTACAACTGAGTTAGGTTCAAAGGGATTAAATACTAAAAATCCTGAAACATTAACACTATTTGGAGATGCTGCTGTTGCCATCATCGTAAGTTATGATGAGCTTTCAGAATCTTGCTATATAAAAGGATCATTAAAGACATATAGTGAAGGGGTTAATCATGCTATAATCAGAGGAGGAGGAAATGAATTCTTTTTTAAAGATAATGAATATAATGAGTCACTCCACTCTTTCAAAATGGATGGAATAAATTTATTAAAATTAGCTCGAAAAGAAACTGCTGGTTTTGCAAATGAATTTTTTAAAGATATTGATTTTAATATTGGTGAAATGGATGTTGTAATTCCACACCAGGCTTCGAAAATAGGTATCGCTTTATTCAAAAAGATTTTTGATTTTGAAGAAGGTGTTGTAAAAGATAATTTACTTAATCATGGAAATTGTATAGCTGCTTCAATTCCACTAGTAATACATCAGTTAATTGAGTCAAGGAATATTAAAAGAGGAGATTTGTGTTTTTTATTAGGAACCTCAGCAGGGTTTTCAATTGGAGCAACTTTATTTAGATTTTAAAATGTCTAGGAATTTAAGTCTTGATTATTTAAGAAACTTTGCCAATTTGTCTAGGTGCTTACTACATGCTGGTATTCCATACATGGTTACTCATTCTGCTGTTTGGCCTGTGAATGAAAGTGGGTCCTGGTTCTTTGATTTTGCTGTTTTCGAAATTCATTTATTTGTGATGGAATTATTTTTTGTCATTGCTGGTTTTGTATTTGCAATACAATTACAAAAAAAAACAATATTTTCTCTCTTCGTTGATAGAACAAAAAGAATATTTTTTCCTTTTGTAGTCGGATTGTTATTACTAATTCCTATTGTACTGTCATTTTTTTTTCTTCAGGAATTTTCTGGAAAAATTGATGTTGATATTATTAAAAATAGTTATTTAAAAGGGTGGAAATTAGCTTATGAAATGATGTATCCCACTGCTCATTTGTGGTTCTTATATTATTTGTTATTTTTTTATGTATTTACGGTTTTCTTAAGAAATTTTATTCAGAAACTTGAATCAATTTCTTTTAATTTATTGTATTCCCTTTCTATTTTGATTTCATCTATTTGTATACTTTTTATGCAAAGATGGATAGTTGATAATCCTTTAACATTAAAAATAGAAATGCCATCTCTAATTCACTATTATCTATTTTTTGTTCTTGGATTAATATTATATAATTCAAATACACATTTAGAAGAAATAATTGCAAAATCTAGAAAATTTTTAATTTTTGGAACTATAATTAGTTTGCTTGCTATTATTCCTCAATTATTTTTTGAAGAAAAAAGTTTAGACTATTATAATTTAATTGAGTTAACAGCCATAATTTTATATTCAACTGCTTCTTATTTTTTAGTTTTTGGTTTTTGGGGATTTTTTCATGGTCTAACTCTCACTGATTCTAAGATTTTAAGATATTTAACTGATTCATCTTATTGGGTTTATATAATTAATATGCCATTTGTTAGTTTAATACAAATTTTATTAATTCCACTTAAAATATCTATTTTTATAAAGTTTATATTCAGTTTTTTTGGAGCATTATTTCTAAGTCTTTTATCGTATGAATATTTGATAAGGTATGGATTTATTGGGCAAATAATTAATAGAAAAAGGTTGCGGTAAAGTTTAACTTACTATAACGAATGAAAGAATAAGAATCGCTCAATTTTCATTCTCATAAATTAATATAATCTTTAATTAATGGTAATAGTTCTAATCCTCTAAACCGCCTATTTTTTTATACTTTATTATAATTAAAAAGTTTTATATTTGTTTCTTGCACATTAAACTTAATCTAAAATGATACGATCAGGCAACCCAGCATTAAGAAAAAAAACTTTTGAAAATTTAATAGCTACTAATAATGATGTTATGACTCTTGATGGAGCTGTTAATAAAACAGCAATTAGTATGGGGATTTTACTACTTGCTGCTTATTATACTTATAGCAACGCTATTATAGATTATGTAATAATAGGATTTGTTGGCGGATTTATTTTGGCTCTTATAACTATATTTAAAAAAGAATGGTCTCCAACTACCGTTCCAATATATGCTTTTCTAGAAGGATTAGCTCTTGGTGGTATTTCTAAAATTTATGCTGATGCCTTTGAACCTGGAATTGTCCCTCAGGCAATTATGCTTACTTTAGGTATTTTATTTGCTCTTTTATTTGCTTATAAATCTAAAATAATACAGGCTACAGAAAATTTTAAATTAGGTGTTTTTGCCGCAACTGCTGGAATTGGTATTATATATCTAGTTAGTTTCTTTATGAGTATGTTTGGAAGTGGAGGATTGCCAGTAATGAATCCTGCTAACTCATCTATATTAAGTATTGGTTTCTCACTTTTTGTTGTAGTTATTGCTTCTTTAAATTTAGTTATGGATTTTGACTTTATTGAGGAAGGAGCTGCTAATGGAGCTCCAAAGTATATGGAA
>MDSW01205256.1_pt1 | contig 12461 bp, 12 predicted proteins | sample 811171 | NCBI WGS metagenome assembly MDSW01 (sample SAMN05326641, study PRJNA326480) | marine metagenome | isolation source: seawater | place: Atlantic Ocean: North West | collected 2012
GTTATATGTCCATCTTGGACATACATTGCTACTGCTGAAGCTGCAGCAATACTCGGAATTAAGGTTGTTTTTTGTGATGTAGATTTAGATACATTCAATAGCACAGCAGATTTAATTGAACCCCACATAAATGATAGAACAAAAGCAATTGTACCAGTTCATTTATATGGACAATCATGCGATATGTCACCAATTATCAAGCTAGCTAAAAAGTATAATCTTAAAATCATTGAAGACAACGCTCAAGCAATCGGTTGTAAATATACATTTCCAAACGGAGACATTAAATTTACAGGTACATTAGGTCATATAGGAACTACATCATTTTACCCCTCTAAAAATTTAGGCTGTTATGGTGATGGAGGAGCAATTTTTACAGATGATGAAACTCTAGCTGAAAAAATTAAAATGATAGTAAATCATGGAGAAAAAATCAAATATCATCACGAAATTGTTGGATGTAACTCTAGATTAGACTCTATACAGGCTGAAATTTTAAATATCAAATTAAAGTATTTGGATGCTTATAATTCAAACAGAAAAATAATGGCTAAAAACTATAATTTAGCGTTTGCTGAAATTGAGAATTTGATAACACCAAAAGTTATTACTAATTCTGAACATGTATTTCATCAATATACGCTTAGAGTTTTGAACGCAAAAAGAGACGAACTCAAATCTTATTTAAGTGATTTAGGTATACCTAGTATGATATACTATCCGAAACCGATTCATAAACAAAAACCTTACAGAAATCATCAAATATTGAAAAACACCGACATACTTTCAGATGAAGTTATTTCTTTACCCATTCATACTGAATTGGAAAGCTCTAACCAGCACTTTATTATTGATAAAATAATTAAATACTTCAGATGAAAATAAAAAATATTTGCTGCATTGGTGCTGGCTATGTTGGAGGTCCGACTATGTCAAATATTACTCAGAAAAAAATACAATTAACTATTTTTGAGATTTAATAAATAGCTATGTTGATAGATAATAAAACGAAAATTTATATCGCAGGCCATAAAGGTATGGTTGGTTCAGCAATATGGCGAGCTTTAGAATCTAAAGGTTATACCAATTTAATTGGAAAAACTAGCAAGGAGATTGACTTAAGAAACCAACAAGATGTTTTAGATTTTTACAATCAAGAACAACCAGAAGTAGTTATTGATTCAGCAGCAAAAGTTGGTGGTATCCTCGCTAATAATGATTTCCCATATCAATTTTTAATGGATAATCTACAAATTCAAAACAATTTAATAGACGGCGCTCTCAAGGCTGGTGTCGAAAAATTTATTTTTTTAGGTAGTTCTTGTATCTACCCTAAGTTTGCATCACAGCCTTTAAAAGAAGAATACTTATTAACCGATTCTCTAGAACCCACTAATCAATGGTATGCCATTGCAAAAATTACTGGTATAAAAGCATGCCAAGCGATAAGTAAACAACATAATAAGGATTTTGTTAGTTTAATGCCTACCAATTTGTACGGTTTTTTTGACAATTTTGACCTGCGATCTTCACATGTTTTGCCAGCAATGTTGCGTAAATTTCATGAGGCTAAAATAAATAACCACTCAGATGTCACACTATGGGGAAGCGGAAGTCCCAAGCGAGAGTTTTTGTTTGTCGATGATATGGCAGAAGCTGTAGTCTTTGCTTTAGAGAACAAATTACCAGAATATATATATAATGTGGGTTCAGGAAAAGATATTACGATTAAAGAATTGGCAGAAATTATTCAGAAAGTAACAGGACATCAAGGTGAAATTATTTGGGACTCCTCAAAACCGGATGGAACTCCTAGAAAATTGATGGATGTCTCAAAAATGAAAGAAATGGGTTGGAAATATACTACTGAGTTACAGCAAGGAATTGAAAAAACCTATGCTTGGTTCTTAGAAAATATAAAAAACATAAAAGAGGTTAAATTATAAAACCTCGATTAAAAAATTAAAAGATGAAAGTAGCACTAATCACCGGAATTACTGGGCAAGATGGTTCTTATTTAGCAGAATTATTGTTAGAGAAAGGTTATATGGTTCATGGTATCAAAAGGAGATCATCATTGTTTAATACAGACAGGATTGATCATTTATACCAAGACCCACATGATCCAGATCAAAGATTAAAATTGCATTATGGAGATTTATCCGATGCAATTAATTTGACGCGTATAATTCAAGAAACTAAGCCAGATGAAATTTATAACCTAGGGGCTATGTCTCATGTTGCTGTTTCTTTTGATACTCCAGAATATGTTGCTAATATTGATGGATTGGGAACTTTAAGAATATTAGAGGCAGTGCGAATTCTAGGATTAGAAAAGAAAACAAAAATTTACCAAGCTTCGACCTCTGAGTTATATGGGGGTATGCCAGAAAATAAAAACGAAAAAGGGTTTTATGACGAATCCTCGCCGTTTTATCCTCGTTCACCTTATGGAGTTGCGAAAATGTATGGTTTTTGGATTACTAAAAATTATCGTGAAGCATATAATATGTTTGCTTGTAATGGTATTTTATTCAATCACGAATCACCAAGAAGAGGAGAGACTTTTGTAACAAGAAAAATCACTCGTGCTGTATCAAAGATAGCATTAGGTCTACAAGATAAATTCTATTTAGGGAATTTAGAAGCTAAACGTGATTGGGGACACGCTAAAGACTATGTTAGAATAATGTGGATGATTTTACAAGCAGAACAGCCTGAGGACTGGGTTATTGCCACAGGGGTAACTACGACAGTCCGTGACTTTGTATGTCTGGCTTTTGGAGAAGTTGGAATAGAATTAGAATTCAAAGGAAAAGGAGTAAATGAGAAAGCTTTTGTTACAGCATGTAATCATAAAGATTTTCAAGTAGAAATAGGTAAAGAGGTGTTATCTGTCGATCCAACATATTTTCGCCCAACAGAAGTTAATTTATTGATTGGAGATCCTTCAAAGGCGAATAATAAATTAGGTTGGGTGCCAGAACATGATTTGGCATCGTTGGTAAAAGACATGATGCAATCTGATATTATATTGATGAAAAAAAATCAGATTGGAAAAACAAAAAATATTTAGAATTAACAGAAAAGTTTAAAAAATGTATAATAGCAAAACAATTACATGTGTTATCCCTGCAAGAATGTCATCTAGTAGGTTTCCTGGCAAACCACTTGCTATGATTGCAGGAAGAGAAATGGTCCTTAGGGTAGCAGATATCGCAAAGCAATCTAAATATCTTGATCGAATTATTATTGCAACTGAAGATAAAATAATAGAAAGATTAGCAAAAAGTAATGGATATGAAGCACTCATTACTGGCGATCATTATACATGTACTCATAGGGTAGCAGAGGTAGCATCAAAATTAGATTGTGATTATGTCTTTAGTCTTCAAGGAGATGAGCCGTTAACCAAGCCTGAGTGGATAGATTCAATTATAAAGTATGGAGTCAGTATTGATGCTGATATGGTTCAGAGCTCAAGAAAGCTAGAAGAAGGAGAACATGAAGATGAAGATGTGGTTAAGATGATAGAGAATAATGGTAGAGTTTTACATATGCAACGTAAACCTGATATACTATGTGAAAATGTAACCATACAATTAGGGCTATATTTCTATAGAAGAGATGTCATAGTAGATTTCCCCAACTGCGATATGACATTTGTAAAATATTGGAAGGGTTTAGATACTATTGGTTTTTGTGGTAAGTATAATGTGTTTCCTTATGATTTGAAATGTGGAAAGATAAGAGCAGTTGATAGACCCCATCATATTAAAGAAATTGAAGCACAGTTATAGAGATTATATTTATATTATTTTGAAATTAAAAGAAGTTAAATATTAATCAGAGTTTATTTCAAATTAATTAGTAATTAACAAAAAATATAGTTTTTTGATATAATGATATAAATTTAGTAGTTAATGAAAAATAAATTAAAAATTTTAATAACATCTACAAGTTTTACAGATACTCCTGGTCAACATCAAGAAAAATTAAAAAGCTTAAATTATAAAATAGACATTTTAAGAGGACCTGTTAAGGAACAAGTTTTATTGCCAATAATAGGTAATTATGATGGCATAATTTGCGGAGATGATGAAATAACAAGCAAAGTTATTTCTAATGGAAAACAAGGAAAGTTAAAAGTCATATCTAAATATGGAATTGGTTTGGATAAAATTGATTTAAAATCTGCAGATGAATTTGGAATAAAGGTTTGTAATACCCCGGGTGTAAATCATATTACAGTTTCTGAACATATTTTAGCATTACTATTTTCGTATTATAAAAATATTCATTTAGAGTATAATATTACAAAAGAAGGAAAATGGGAAAGATTAATTGGGCATGAAATATACGGAAAAAAAATTGGTATTGTTGGTTATGGAAGAATTGGAAATGAATTAGCTCAAAGATGTAAAGCTTTTGGTTTGACAGTTAAAGCTTATGATCCACATGTATCTAAAAAAACAATCAGTGATAGTGATATTGTGTTTTTAGATAACATAATAAATCTTGTAGGAGAAATTGACATTTTAGCTTTAACCCTTCCATTAAATAAAGAGACAGAAGGAATGATTAATGAAAAGGTGATTAATTCTGCTTCAAAAAAAATGGTAATTGTAAATACATCTAGAGCTTTAGTTGTTAATCAAAAAGATTTAATTAAGTCATTAAAAGCTAATAAAATTAAGGCATATCTTACTGATGTCTTAGAAGAAGAACCAATGATTCAGAATCACCCATTAAATGAATTTGAGAATGTAATTATTACTCCTCATATTGGTTCAAGAACATATGAAAGTGTTCAAAGACAAGGATTAATGGCAGTTGAAAATTTAATTAAAAACATATAATATGGCAAAAACATTAGTTATCGGTGGCTCAGGATTTTTAGGAAGTCATGTTGCAGATATTTTAACCACTAAAGGTCATGAAGTTTATATTTACGATATAGAAAAATCAAAATATTTATCATCTTCACAAAAAATGATTGTAGGTGATATTCTCGATAAAAAACTTATTGACAAGTCTGTTTCTAAAGTAGATTATGTATACCATTTTGCTGCTGTAGCAGATATCAAAGAGGCTAAAGACAACCCTATTGAATCTGCAAGATTTAATATTATTGGCACATTAAATATTCTTGATGCATGCAAGAAGTTTAATGTTAGAAGAATAATATTTTCAAGCTCAATTTATGTCTACTCAAATCATGGATCTTTTTATAGAACTACAAAACAGTCATGTGAGTTATTTATAGAAAATTATCTTGAAGAATTTAATTTAAATTATACAATTTTAAGGTATGGTTCACTTTATGGAACCAGAGCAAATAAATTCAATTTTATAAGTAATTCAATAAAACAAGCACTTTTAGATAAAGAAATTATTAGAAAGGGAGATGGACAAGAAATTAGGGATTATATAAATGTAATTGATGCTGCAAAATCATCTGTTGAAATATTAAATAAGGAATATTTAAATCAACATGTTATGATTACAGGAACACAAACCAGAAAAGTTCATCAAGTTCTTGAAATGATTAAAGAAATTTTAAATAATGAAATTAAAATTACTTACGATAATAAAAATTATGAAGGTCATTATCAATTAACACCCTATTCTTTTCGCCCAAAAGTAGCATTAAAAATAACTTCAAAAAATCATCATGACTTAGGTCAAGGTATATTAGATTGTATTTATGATGCATATGAAAATTTGAAAAATGATAAAAAATTAAAATCATTAAATATTAAAAATGGCTAAATTTCAATATTTATCTTATTTTCTTGATGATAAGACTCCTATATATGGTGGAGATTCAGGAATAGATATTATTAAACTAAATGACATTTCTAAAGGCGACACTGCGAACACAAAAAGAATTTCATTTCATAATCATTCAGGTACACATATAGATTTTCCTAACCATTTTTTAGAAAACGGAAAATTTTCTTCAGACTATGATGCTAATTTCTGGATATTTAATAATCCATATGTTGTTAAAATTAGTCCCAATGAAGATGAGATTATTTTATTAAGTAAAAAACTGATTGAAACAATTCCAAAAGAAACAGATTTCTTAATATTAAATACAGGATTTTATAAACATAGAGGAAGTAAAAAGTTCTGGAATAATAATCCAGGTATAAGCCCAAATTTAGCTAAACTATTAAAATTAAGATGTCCTAATCTAAGAGTTTTAGGTATGGATACAATTTCTCTAACATCATATCAAAACAGAGTATTAGGAAGAGAATCTCATAGAAAATTTTTAGGTGAAAACGATATTCTTCTGGTTGAAGATATGAATCTCAAAAACCTAAACTCACAACCCGTAAAATTAATGTGCTTCCCGATATTAATTAAAGAGGTTGATGGCTGTCCAGTCACTATTATTGCAGAGTATGACTAAAATAAAATCAATAATATTTGATTATGATGGGGTAATTGCAGAATCGGTTAATGTTAAAACAGAGGCATTTGCAGAATTATATAAACCATTTGGTAATGATATTGTTCAAAAGGTTATAAAACATCATGAAGCTAATGGAGGGGTTTCTAGATTTGAAAAATTTAAAATTTATCACAAAAGCTTTTTAAAAGAAGATATTGATCAACTTAAAATTGATAAGCTTGCAAATAAATTTTCAAATCTTGTTTTGCAAAAAGTAATAGATTCGCCATATGTGAAAGGAGTTTATGATTTTATATCATTAAATTACCAGAAATATGATTTTCATATCTCTACAGGAACTCCCATTGATGAAATAAAAATTATTCTTAAAAAAAAATTATTAAGAAAATTCTTTAAAGAGGTATTTGGTTCTCCAGAAAAAAAAGATTTACATATAAAGAAAATTCTTAATATTTATGGGTATAATAGAAGTGAAGTAGTCTTTATTGGAGATGCTTTATCTGACAGAGATGCTGCTAAAAATAATGATATTTCTTTTATTGGTAGATACACAACAATTGAACAAATTAAAGAAGAAAAGTTGTTAATTAGTGATTTTACTGAATTAGAAAGTATACTAAATAAATTACAGAATAGAAAGAATCATAAATAAGGTCAAAAATTTATTATTGAAAATAAATCAATTGTTATAATTATGTTTGAGTAATAGACAAAATAAATAAGATAATAATAATTAGCACTATTTAAAAAGGTGTTTTTATTTAAATAAAGTTATGTATATAGAAAAAATAAGTGAAGACTATTTAATTAATCAAAACAAGTCAGTTTTTGAATCTATAAAAAAAATAGATGATAATAAAAGAGGATTTGTTCTTATTGTAGATAATAAAGGAAAACTAATTGGTGTTCTAACCGATGGTGACATTAGAAGATGGTTGACTTCTAGTGAAAATACTGATACACAAATATCAGTTAAAGAAATATGTAACACAGATTTTGTTTTTTCAGCTAAATCAGCTCATGTTTCTGAAATAGAAAAATTGTTTTCTGATAGATTAGTTTTTATTCCAATAATTGATTCAAAAAAAAGAATTGATTCTATTGCTTTTAAAGAAAGCAAAAACTATAAAATATCTACTTTTGAGATTTCAGAAAACAAGCCAACTTTTATAATTGCAGAAATAGGTAATAACCACAATGGAAGTTTAGAACTTGCATATAAATTAGTTGACAACGCGCTTAGTTCTGGTGCAGATTGTGCTAAGTTTCAAATGAGATCAAAAAACTTATACAATACAAAAAATTCTGAAGACCTTGGTACAGAATATACTTTGGATTTATTGTCTAAGTTTCAATTAAAAAATAATGAATTATTTAAAGTTTTTGATTATTGTAAGGAAAAAGGTATTTTACCCTTGTGCACACCCTTTGATTTAGAAAGTTTAATACAATTAGAAAGTTATGGTATGCCTGCATACAAAGTTGCCTCTGCAGATTTAACCAATCACATATTACTTAAAGAAATGTGCAAAACGGGTAAACCATTAATTTGTTCTACCGGAATGGCAAATGAAGATGAAATTTCAGCTTCGGTTCAATTACTTAAGAAAAATGGAGCAAATTTTGCATTACTTCATTGTAATTCAACATACCCTGCACCATTTAAGGATATAAATTTAAGCTACTTGGGTCAGTTGAAAAAAATTGGAGGAAATTGTCCAATAGGTTATTCAGGCCATGAAAGAGGTATTAGTGTCCCAGTTGCAGCAGTAAGTTTGGGAGCTCGTATAATTGAAAAGCACTTTACTCTTGATAAATCTATGGAGGGAAATGACCATAAAGTCAGTTTATTGCCGTATGAATTCAAAAATATGGTTAATTATATTCGTGAAGTTGAGCAAGCAATAGGAAATAGTGGATCAAGAATTATTTCACAAGGAGAAATGATGAATAGGGAAGTTTTAGCAAAAAGTTTAATCGCAAATAAATCTATTAAAAAAGGAGAGGTTATAATAAATGAATATATTGATATTAGATCTCCAGGAAATGGCTTACAGCCTAACAATTTAGATAAACTAGTTGGAAAAATAGCAAAAAGAGACATTGATAAAGATGATTTTTTTTATGAAAGTGATATTAAGAAAAATTCATACAGTGCTAAAAATTATAATTTTAATAGACCTTTTGGAGTACCAGTAAGATTTCATGATTTTGAATCTATTATTTACAAGTCAAATTTTGATTTAGTAGAATTTCATTTGAGCTATTCAGATTTAAATTTAAAAGCTGAAGATTTCTTTAGTAAGAAGTCTTACGATTTAGATTTTGTTGTTCATTCACCTGAACTTTTCTCGAATGATCATCTAATGGATTTATGCTCTGATAATAATGAATATAGAAATAAATCAATAAGTAATTTAGAAGAGGTTGTTAAAAAAACTTTAGAATTAAAACCTTTTTTTAAATCAGAAAGCCCATTAATTATAATCAATGCAGGTGGTTGGAGTATAGATCGGATTTATCTAACTGATGAACAAAAAGATTATAAATATGATTTAATTGGAGAAGCTATTAATTCTATAAATACTGATGGCGTTGAAATAATCATTCAAACAATGCCACCTTTTCCATGGCATTTCGGAGGACAAAGATTTCATAATTTATTTATGGATGCAGATGAAATAGTTTCTTTTTGTAAGAAATTTGATAAAAGAATATGTTTAGATGTATCTCATTCAAAATTATATTGTACCGAATCTAAAAAATCTTTTTCTGAATTTCTTACAAAAGTATTTAAATATTCTGCACATCATCATATTGTTGATGCAGAAGGAGTTGATGATGAAGGTCTTCAAATAGGAGAGGGAAGTATAGATTTTAAGAATCTTGGCATGATAATGAATAAATGTTCTCCAAATACTTCATTTATCCCTGAAATTTGGCAGGGGCATAAAAATGATGGTGAAGGTTTTTGGGAAGCATTAGAAAAATTAGAAATTAACTTTAAAAACAAATAATATGAAAATAGATTGGCCACACAGAGGACATGCATACTCTAAACAAGAAATTGATGTTGTAGTAGATATAATGAGTAACCCAAAAGTTCAGTTAACTCAGGGTTCAAGCGTTTTAAAATTCGAAAAAGATTTTATGAATTATTTAGGATCTGAAAATGCTTTTTCATTAATGAGTGCTGCACATGGTCTTGATATTTCTGCAAATTTAATAGAAATTCAAAAAGGAGATGAAGTTATAATTCCTGCACATACTTATTGTGCTACTGCTTTGGCTTATGCAAGAAGGGGAGCGATTATTAAATGGGCCGATATATGCCCTGATTCTTTAACAGTAACTTTGGAAAGTATTTCTAAACTTATAACCTCTAAAACTAAAGCTGTTGTAGTAGTTCATCTATATGGTTTGATGTGCCCTGATATATATAAGATTTCAGATTTTTTGAAAAGTAAAAATATTTTCCTTGTTGAAGATTGCGCTCAATCATTAGGTGCAAGTTTTAAAGAAAAAAATTGCGGTACTATTGGAGATATTGGGGTTTTTAGTTTTCATTCACAAAAAAACTTAACAACCCTTGGTGAGGGAGGTATGATTGTAGTAAAGGACCAAGGCCTTGCAAAACATGTCAAAGGATTGAGACTTAATGGTCATGCGCCATTTACAAATAAGGAAGAATATTGGTTGCCAGCCATGACTAATGTAGATGAGGATATTCCTGGTATTTGGCCAATTAAAAGTTCAATGAATGAAGCTCAAGGAGCTATTGGTTCTTTAATTATTGAAAGAATGGATTCCTTAACCGATTCAAGAAGATCATTAAGTGAATTTTTTAGGACTGAATTAAAGAATCAAGATGAATTAAAATTTCAAGATATTCATTCAGAAACTGCTCACAGTCATCATTTATTACCTGCAAGGTGTATTTCAGACAATTGGAATAGAGATGATTTAATTAAAATACTTTATAATAAATTTAATATTAAGTGTGTGATTCAATATTATCCCTTAAACAGGTATGATTTATTTAAGAAAAATGGAATGGGTAATGCTAGTGTGCCAAATACTGATGCGTTTTATGATAATATGATTTCTATACCTTTTTCATTAACATTTTCAGAAGAAGAAAACAACTACTTGGTCAACTCTATTAAAGAGTCCATCAAAGAACTAAATAAGTAATATGATAACGGCTATAATTCCTGCACGGGGTGGCAGCAAAGGGTTACCTGGAAAAAATATTAAAGACATAAATGGAAAACCCTTAATTTCATGGTCAATTAAGTCTGCATTAGAATCAAAATTAATTGACGAGGTTTATGTTTCCACAGAAGATTTAGTTATAAAAAAATGTGCTTTAGAATTCGGTGCAAAAGTCGATGATAGACCAGAGCATTTAGCTTCGGATACCTCCACAACAATTGAAGTTTTAAAAGATTTTATTTTAAGATATCCTGAAATTGAAACCTTAGTTGTATTACAACCTACTTCACCAGTTAGAGACTTAGACTTAATTGATACCTGTATTAAAAAATATAAATCCGGAAATTACTCTAATTTAGCAACAGGCTTTTTTTGTAAAATTAAGGAATATGGAACACATAATAATACAAGAAGACAAGACTATAAAGGTTTTTTTTATGATGATGGGAATGTATATATCTTAGACAAAAAATTAGCAATCGAAGGAATTTGGTGTGGTACCAATCCATGTAAATTTCTGATTGATAGACATATGAATTATGAAATTGATGATGAGGTAGATTTTATAATTGTAGAATCGTTATTAAAAAAAATAAATAATAAAAAATGAAATTTAGAATATTTAAACAGGTTCCAAGATTAATTTTTGGAAAAAATAGTATTAACAGAATAGATGAACTTTTGCCAGAAAAAAAAGAAAATGATTATTACGTATATGTTATTGATGATTATTTTCAAAATAAAAGCCATATTATAAACTGTTTAAATTTTGAAAATAATGACCACGTAGTATATTTTCCTGCAACAAAAAAAGAACCTACAACTGATCAAATTGATAATTACAAGCAAATAATTCTAAAAAAATATTCAAATAAATTACCAATTGCTGTGATTGGAATAGGTGGTGGAAGCTCAATGGATGTTGCTAAAGCAATTTCGGTAATGTTATGTAATGATGGTTCTTCTAGAGAATATCAGGGTTGGGATTTGCCAAAAAATGAAGGTATTTATAAAGTGGGAATTCCTACAATTGCAGGATCTGGTTCTGAAGCAAGTAGAACTGCTGTCTTAATGGGAAAGGATAGGAAGTTTGGTATTAACAGTGATTATAGTATGTTTAATTCTATAATTTTAGACAGTAATTTGATTAAAAGTGTTCCTAAAGATCAAAGATTTTATTCAGGAATGGATTGTTACATTCATTGTGTAGAAAGTCTTGAGGGAACTATGATTAATGAACTTTCTAAAGGATTAGCAGATAAGGCCTTATCGTTATGTACAGATGTTTTTACTAAAAACTCAAACGATGACATGTTGATTACTGCATCTTACCTTGGCGGTGTTTCTATTGTTAATTCTGAAGTTGGAATTTGTCATGCTTTATCCTATGGTTTAAGTTTAGAATTGGATTACAGACACGGTTATGCAAATTGCATTGTATTTAATGTTTTACATGATTATTATGGAGAGCACGTTAATTTATTTAAAAAAATGCTTTTAGATCATGATATTAGTCTTCCAACAAATGTGTGTTCTAGTCTTAATGCTGCAGCAATTGAAAGAATGGTTGATATGACTTTACTAATGGATAGACCATTAACAAATGCTTTAGGAAAAAATTGGCGTGAAATATTGACAAGAGAAAAAATTCGTGATTTATATTTAGCAATGTAACTTAGTGAAGGGTAAAATTATTTTTATTAAAGAGTCGATTCTTTCTAAAAGAGATTATGAAAGATTTAAGTTGAATGATTTTATTAAAAATGGTTTCAATATTGAAGTGTTAGATTTAACATTATACAATAATCCTAATTACAAAGAA
>MDSW01200560.1_pt1 | contig 12460 bp, 12 predicted proteins | sample 811171 | NCBI WGS metagenome assembly MDSW01 (sample SAMN05326641, study PRJNA326480) | marine metagenome | isolation source: seawater | place: Atlantic Ocean: North West | collected 2012
ATCAGGTTTAAATTCAATTGCATGTGGCAATTTCATTTGTGGAATAGAACCACCATCACCTACTAAGTTTGTTGAAACAGGATCTGTTGCTGTGCTTATGTCAAATGGTGTTGTAAGTGTGTATTGCGTTACTCGTGCATCTTCGTTTGTATCAGATATACGGTTAGTTATATACATCCTAGTTCCATCTGGTTTAAAATTTATACCTCTTACAGCTTTGATATTAGGAGAATAACCTGTGGAAATTACTTTTGACTGTTTAAATGGTAAAATAGCAAATGATTTACCACTAAATATAAAAAAGAAAAATATTAGAAGTAGAAACAGTTTTCTCATTTTCAAATTTCTGATTTTTTATAACCAATTTTTTTTGATTTTAAATAATAAAATTCAAAATACTATAATTCAATATTAAATTTTGATGGTTTCCAACTTTTTGGTGCTAGTTCTAAATCGCTAAATTCAAAAGCAGGCGCAACAGTACAACCTATTAAACTATAAGATCCAGATGATTTCATTGCAAACCATACATTTTTTTTAATATTAAAAATAAAGTTATTTTTTGATCCAATTTCATTAGTTTTAAATTCATTACCATCCTCTGATGTATACACAAACAAAGGACTTCCAGAATAAAAATGCAGTGTTTCATTTTTTGTTATTCGATGCCAATGAGAATGCTCGTGTTGTTCTAAAAGAAAATAAATATGACTTACATAATTGTTTCTAAAAATTTCAACATAATGACCGCCTTCAGGGTGGGAAATCATTTTATGATACTCAATAAGTGATTTAACAATACTCATTTAATTAAGCTTTATGAAGCTATGTGTTTAATTAAGTAATACAGTATACCGGTAATTATAGTAGCATATATAAATCCTAACGAAAAATGTTTAATCATATGGTTCTGTTTTTTATAATTTGTTTTTAGGTAAATATAAATTTGAGTGTAAATGCCCACAATAGCTATACTCAATAATATGTCTGTTGGATTCATTATACTAGTTTATATACCACCAACAGTAATTCCTTCAACCAGCATTGTTGGAGAGTTAGTAGAATAATTTAATTCAAGATCGTCTGCTAAAATTAAATTTTTAAATATTTCATTAAAGTTTCCCGCAATCGTTATTTCGCTCACTGGATATTTGAACTCTCCATTTTCTATAATTTGTCCAGATGCACCAACCGAATAATCTCCAGTTATTAAATTTGTTCCATGACCAATGGTCTCATTAATATAAAGAATCCTCTGCTTAGAATTTATTAACTCATTAAACGATTTATTACCTTTTTTGAAAAATAAATTTGATGTTCCTCCACATCTACCATTTGACCTTTTATTAATTTTTTTACCATTGTAGGTATCGACCAAAAGATTTTTTAAGACACCATCTTTAACAAGATCTAATTCATCTACTCTAACTCCTTCTTTATCAAAATATTTTGAACCATTTGCTCTTTTAATATCACTTTTGTCTACAATATTTACATTCTTATTAAATATTTGACTGTTTTCTTTTCCTTTAAGAAAAGTTGTGCCTTTAGCAATGACACTTGAAGAAATAGCATTTGAGAATACTGATAATATATTTTTGGATATCCTTTTATCAAATACAACAGTCATTTTCTCACTTTTAATTTTTTTTGGATTTAATTTTCTAATTGCAAATCTTGAAGCATTTTCTCCAATTATTTTTGGACTTAATAAATCACTAAAAAATCTTTTACTTGAATATTCATAATCTCTTTCCATGCTGCCATTCTCTTTTGAAACAACTTCACAGTAAGCCGTAAATTGAGAGCTTTCATAGCCATCACTAAATCCATTGGAATTTGCTAAGACAAAATTACTTTTATTTTGACTAAACCCTGATCCATTTGTATTTACAATTTTAGGATCAGAAAAAGCAATTTCTTCTGCCTCTTTTAAATAATTAACTTTATCTTTGTTATCTAATTGAGTTTTGTCAAATAAATCTAAATCTTTAATACCTTTAAAATGTAACTCTTTTTCTGGTAATGAATTTAACTCATCCTCAGGAGTAATTTTAGTTGCTTCGAAACATTTCTCAACTAATCCATCTAAAACATCCTCTCTAAGATTTGAGGTTGTAAGAGATGATTTTTTCTTACCAAAATATGTTGTTAGGTTGGCACCTAAATTTTCAGACCTTGTGGAACCATCAATTTTTTTATTTCTATAATTTATATCTTCAGAAATAGAGTTTGTTACGACAACACTTGCATCTGTTGCTCCAAGTTTTTTTGCTTTGTTAAGAATTCTTTCTGAGATGTTTAATAAATAATTTTTATCTTTTATCATTTATTATATCTGTGTGCCACCGACAGTCATTTTATTAATAAGCAAAGAAGGCTGACCAACACCAACTGGAACACCTTGACCAGCTTTTCCGCATGTGCCAATTCCTGGATCAAGCATCATATCATTTCCAACCATAGCAACTTCTTTTAGGGAGGAAGGTCCGTCTCCGATTAGAGTTGCTCCTTTAAGCGGAGCACCAATTTTTCCATTAACTATTTCATAAGCTTCTGTGCAATTAAAAACAAACTTTCCTGAAGTAATATCAACTTGACCACCTCCAAAGCTTACAGCAAATATTCCTTTATCTACTGACTTAATCATTTCTTCTTGTGTGTTGTTTCCGGAAAGCATAATAGTATTTCTCATTCTTGGCATAACTATATGCTTGTAACTTTCTCTTCTACCATTACCAGTTGATTTAGTTTTCATAAGTCGTGCGTTTAATCTGTCTTGCATAAAATTTTTAAGTACACCGTTTTCGATTAAAACTGTTTTTTCAGTAGGTGTACCTTCATCATCAATATTCAAACTTCCACGTCTGCTATCTAAAGTACCATCATCAATAATAGTTACACCATCGCTAGCAACTTTTTGTCCAACTAAATTATGAAAAGCAGAAGTTTTCTTTCTATTAAAATCACCTTCTAAACCATGACCTATTGCTTCATGAATTAATATTGCAGGCCAACCTGGACCTAAAACTACCTTCATCTCTCCTGCTGGAGAAGGTTTACTTTGTAAGTTTGTATTAGCTATTCTAAAAGATTCGTCACATATGCTTTTCCAATTATCATTTTTTAAATATTCATCGTATGACTGACGACCACCTATACCATATATACCAGTTTCTTTTCTTCCGTTCTTCTCAAGCATAATTGATACGTTTATTCTAACAAGTGGTCTAGAGTCTTTTAAAAGTTCTCCACCTGATCTAAGTATTTCTATATCTTTTTTTTCTCCTAAGAAATTCGCAGTCACTTGTTTCACAGAATTATCAATTGATCTAGCATAATTGTTAATTTCATTAAGTAATTTAATTTTAGAATCCATAGATTTATTATCTATAGGATCTATTTCTTTATAAAATTTTTGATTCGTTTTTTTTATTTGGTGATCGTAACTACCTTTATTAACAGATAAAGTTGATTTTAAATTTGCACTAGAGTTTTTTAAAGAATTTTCAGAAATATCATTTGAATGTGAGTATGCAACTACATCACCTGTTATTGCTCTAAAACCATAACCAACATCTGTGGTAAAATTTGAACTTTTAATTTTGTGATCATCTAAAATTATTGCCTCAGATTTTGAGTTTTCTAAATATAATTCACCATCATCACATTTGTTTAATGTTGAAGAAACAATGTTCTCAGCTTTATTTATATCCAAATCAGAATTTTCAAAAAACTTTGACATATTCTTAATGTAAGTAATGTATAATTTATATCAACTGCAAATTTAGCACATCAATGGCCAGGGAACTCTATTAGGTTTTTTACTTTGTAGCCACTTTTTACAAGATTGTCACAACCACCAAGGTCAAACAAATTTATCACAAATATAAATCCTGAAACTTCTCCACCAGACATTTTTACTAATTTAGCAGACGCCTCAGCTGTACCACCAGTTGCAATCAGGTCATCAATTATTAAAACATTATCACCTTTTGAAATAGAGTCTTTGTGCACTTCAATTGTTGCAGTCCCATACTCTAATTCAAAGTCAACAGAGTGTGATTCAGCTGGTAGTTTATTTTTTTTTCTAAGTAAAATGAATGGTTTTTTCAAAAGATAAGATACTGCAGAAGCAAATACAAAACCTCTAGACTCAATTGCTGCTATTTTATCAACCTTAAAGTCTTTTGAGGCCTGAACTATTTGTTCAATAGTATTTGAAAAAGCTTTTTCATTTTTGATCAGAGTAGTTATATCTCTAAATAAAATACCTTTTTTAGGATAGTCAGGTATCGAACGAATATAATCTTTTAAATCCATAATATTTTAAGTTATAAATAAATCATTTTAAATAATATGACAAATAAATTAGCTATTATAGGGGGAAGTGGGTTGTATGATGTTGAAGAGTTTAAGGATAGAGAATTTATAGAATGCAATACTCCGTGGGGTAAACCCTCAGATCAAATATTGAAAACTAAATTTAATAATAAAGAAATTTATTTCTTACCAAGACATGGAAGGGGACATTTCATATCACCATCAAATATCAATTTTAGAGCAAATATAGACTCTTTAAAACAATTAGGTGTAACAGACATAGTTTCAATATCAGCAGTCGGATCACTTAAGGATGAATTGCCACCTGGCAAGTTTGTTATTGTTGACCAATTTATTGATAGAACTTTTGCAAGAAACAAAACCTTTTTTGATGACGAGATTGTAGCCCATGTATCAATGGCTCATCCAACATCAAATGGATTAATGAATGCTTGCGAAGAGTCTATTAAGCAAGAAAAAATTGAATATCAAAGAGGAGGTACTTATGTTGTCATGGAAGGCCCTCAATTTTCAACATTAGCAGAATCAAATTTATATAGATCCTGGAAAGCAGATGTAATTGGAATGACTAATATGCCTGAGGCAAAACTAGCAAGAGAAGCAGAAATTAGATATGCATCTATTTCTATGGTTACAGATTATGATTGCTGGCATCCAGACCATGAAAATGTAGATGTACAGCAAGTCATTAAAGTTTTGCTAAGCAATGCCTCTAAAGCAAAAAATATGATTAAAAATTTAATTAATAATTTTGAAAAACATATTGATCCAAACGATCCAACAAATAATTGTTTAGATGTAGCAATTATAACGGCACCAGAAAAAAGATCGCAAAAAACGATAGATAAACTTAAAACAATTGCGGGAAGAGTACTTAATAAATGAAGACAAATGATATAAATGGTTCTTGTGGATGTGGAAATGTAAAATATAAAATAATTAACAAACCATTATTTACTCAAGCATGTCATTGTAAGGATTGTAAAAAATCAACAGGTTCATCATTTGTAATACATACAATGGTAATGGAAGAAGATTTACAAATCAGCGGAGATGTTGCCTCTATGGAACTTCCCACAGGAAGTGGAAAAGGTGTTAATGCTTATTTCTGTATAATATGTGGAGTATACGTTTTTTGTAGATATAATATCTCTAAGGGCAGAGTAGCAGTTAGAACTCAAACTTTGGAGACTTCAATTACTCCTCAGGCTCATATTTTTGTAAAAGATAAAGATCCATGGATTGAAATAACAAACAAAGGTATTTGCCATGAAAAAATGTACGATAGGGAAAAAACTTGGCCAAAAGAAAGCCTTGATAGAATTAAATGAAAGTAGACGGAAAAAATTATAGAACAATTTGGTTTGATAATAAAATAGTAAAAATAATTGATCAAACCAAACTACCTCATAAATTTGAAATAAAAGAGCTAAAGACAGTTAAAGATGCAATAAATGCGATTAAAGTTATGGAGGTACGAGGAGCTCCTTTAATTGGAGCCACTGCAGCATATGGATTAGTTTTAGCAATTATTGAAAAAAATGATCAACATTTTTTAAATAAATCTGCAAGTGAACTTATAAATTCAAGACCAACTGCTATTAATTTGAAATGGGCGGTTGATAGACTATTAAATAAACTTAAAGGGGTTAATAGTGACAAAATTTTGGAAATAGCAATTAATGAGGCTAAAGAAATTTGTGAGGAGGATGTTAATTTCTGTAATCAAATAGGTTTATATGGACTTAAAGTAATTGAAGACATTTATAATAAAAAGAAAGAAAAGGTAAATATTTTAACTCATTGTAATGCCGGTTGGCTAGCTACAATTGACTATGGAACTGCAACCTCACCAATTTATCATGCTCACAAAAAAGGAATACCAATTCATATTTGGGTAGACGAAACAAGACCTCGTAATCAAGGAGCAAACCTTACTTCATTTGAACTAAATGAAGAAAATATTTCTAATACAATTATCGCTGATAATACTGGTGGCATATTAATGCAAAGAGGTGAAGTTGATATGTGTATCGTTGGTACAGATAGAACCTTATCTAATGGAGATGTATGTAATAAAGTAGGGACTTATTTAAAAGCTTTAGCTGCAAAAGATAACAATATTCCTTTTTATGTTGCTCTTCCTTCTTCAACAATTGATTGGGACTTAAAAAATTCAAATGACATTCCAATAGAGAAAAGAAATTCAGAGGAACTTTCTCATATTGAAGGAGTTGATGAAAAAGGAAATGTAAAAAAAATAAAAATTTATCCAAATAAAAGTAAATCTATGAATTTAGCGTTTGACGTAACACCAGCTAAATATGTGACAGGTCTTATAACAGAAAAAGGTATATGTGAGGCTTCTTCAAAAGGTTTAAGTAACTTATTTAAATAATTATCTTAAAGAGGCAGCTATATTACCACCGTCTACAGTTAACACTGCACCAGTAGTTTTTTTTGAAGTTGCAAGATGAAAAAATGCTTTAGCCACATCTTCTGCTTTAACTTCATTTAATAAAAGGTTGCCTTTCATATAGTCCTCAGTTGAGACAGATCTAGCTTTTGCTCTTTTCTTAATCATTTTTTGAGTCATTAATCCGCTCTTTATCCTATCAGCATTTACTCCGTTTGATCTTATACCTTTAGAACCGTAATCAACCGCATATTGTTTACAAAGACTTAATAAAGCAGACTTTGGCAATCCATAAGGTCCAAAATTTTTACCTGGGTTCACAGCCTGTTTAGATATATTAAAGAGCAAACATCCATTTATATTTTGTTTAGTCATTATTTTTACAGCTTCAGAAGCACAGTTTTGGTGTGAAAAAAAGTTTACCTCAAAGCTTTCTCTTAAAATTTTATCATTAATCTCACCGATTACTCCAGATGGAGCATTACCTGCGTTTGATATTAAAATATCTACACCTCCATATTTTTCACAAATTTTATTGAAAGCACTCTGCACACTTTTCTTATTAGTCACGTCGCAGTATATACATGTATCAGAAATTTTGGATTGAAGTTCATTAATTTTCTGTTTATTGAAATCCAAAAGGATAACTTCTGCACCATAGTTCTTAAACATTTTGTAAGTTTCAAATCCAATTGTTCCCGTACTTCCGGTTATCACAACTACATTTCCTTCTAATAGTTTTTTTGGTTTTTTTAACTTTGCTTGCTCTAAAGACCAGTATTCAACATCAAAAAGATCTTTTTCACTTATAAATTTATAAGAAGAAGTTTCCTCAACAGATGAAATAACTTTAGCATTTGTTTCAGTTAAATCTCCTGCAATTTTTGCAGATTTTAAATCTTTTCCTACACTAAACATTCCTAAATTTTGAACTAAAATTACTCTCGGCGATGTATCTAACATTGTTTTTTTTGATTTTATTTTATTATTATTTACTTTAAAATAATTGATGTATTTCTTTCTATAATTATCAAATGCTTTTTTTGCTGTTACTTTAAATTCTTCAATATTTGAGTTTTTCTTTAGAGAAATTACTAAAGGAAATGGTTTTACTCTAATTACATGATCTGGTGTTGCAGTTCCTTTTGACGAATAATTTTTTACTGTTTTACCATTAATAAAATATTCTAATTTTTTATTTGATCTATAATTAATAACAAATTTTTGATCTTTATTTTCAGACAATAAACCCCTTAATATTGGAGCTATATCATGGGGTTTAAATTTATTTTTCGTATATTTTATTTGTTTAATTTTTTTTGATTTAAGTTTCTTTATTTCCTTTTCAGCTTTTGAAACATATTTAATCATTAAGTCATAGGCATCTTTAGCATTATTAGCAAATGTGAATATTCCATGGTTCATTAAAATTAAACAATTTACCTCAGGATTTTTTGAATAAACTTCGTTTATTTTTTGAGCAAGCGCAAAACCTGGCATAACGTATGGAACAATCGCTGCTTTTTTACCAAAAATTTTTTTACTAAAATTTGAACCACCCGGTCTATTGGTTACACTCATAATAGCATCAGAGTGTGTATGATCTACAAATTTAAAAGGTAAAAAAGCATGTAAAAAAGTTTCAACCGAAGGATTTGGAGATTTTATGTCTATAAGATTTTTTTTTTGAAAATTGACCATGTCTTCATCTGACAAATATTTTTTATTTTTTAATGATAGCAAAGGTTGCAATTTTACAGCTGGCAAACCCTCGGGTTCAATTTCTGCCATATCCCATCCACTACCTTTGACGCACAGAACATCATAATTTTTCCCATCAATGTCTTTTATTGAGGTTTTTACAGATGTATTCCCGCCACCATGAAGAACTAATTCGCTATTTCTTCCAAGCAATCTAGTTGTATAAACTCTTAATGCTAAATCTTCATTATGACCTAAGTATTTATACTTTTTAATATATTTTTTTGCCTCTGTATTTGACCAACTATTTTTCAATTCAATTTCCTGTTGATAAAGTTTTACAGCAGTTTTTTATTTGAAAGAAGTAAAAAAATTTGATTATGTAGAAAAAAACACTGAGTCGGGAGAATAATTAATGGTTAAAAAAGTTGGTGAACACATCACATTAGATATATTAGGAACAACCAAAGAATACGCCCCTTCATTCTTTGAAAAGCTCGTGTATAAAATCGCTAAAAAAGCCAAAGTTACAGTTCTAGAGATATCAAAGTATAAATTTGAACCACAAGGATATACATTAGTAGCTCTTTTAGCAGAATCTCACATAAGTTTTCATACATTTCCAGAAAAAGGGATAATAAGTTTTGATTTTTTTACTTGTGGCAAGGTTAATCCAATTGTTGCTTTAGATGTTTTAAAAAAAGAAATTAAACATACTAGAATAATAAAAAAAGAATTTAATAGAGATACGGTTGACTATTATGACGATATATACAGCTCACCAGGGCTTAAAAAATTTTATTTGGTTAAAGAAGTTCTTGAAGACTTTACTTCTAAAGTTGGTCAACATGTACAAATATTGGAATTAGAACAGTTCGGTAAATCTTTATTTATTGATAATGAACTACAAGTTGCAGAAAAAGATGAGCATCTTTATAGCTCTACATTTGTAAATTCAGGATTAAAATTAAATCCGACAAAAGATAATTCAGCTATCATTGGTGGAGGTGATGGAGGTGTTGCCAGAGAATGTATAAGTAAAGGATTTAATTATATAGATTGGTATGAACTTGACCCCCAGGTTGTAGATGTTTGTGAAAAACATTTAAGCAAGGTTGGACAGAAAGCGACGAAAAAAAATTCGGTAAAATGCGTTTGGGGTGACGCATTTGAGAGTATTAAAAAAGTAGAAGATAATAAGTATGATAAAATTTTTGTGGATCTTAATGATGATCAATATTGTATAGATCTTGCAGCAAAAAATATAAAATCTTTAAAGAGAATTTTAAAACCAAATGGCACGATAACGGCACAAGTGGGTAGTCAGGATAAAAAACCTAAACAAGTAGAAAATTGGTTAAATTTGTTTGAAAAAAGTTTTAATAATACATCCCTAGATAGAATTTATATCCCAAGTTTTGATTGTTCCTGGAATTTTGCTTCCTCGAAAAACAAATAATTTCTTTTTAAAATTAAAAATTTATGAAATAATATTTTCTTAATTTATTCGGAGGGGAATATGACTATATTAAAAAAATTTAGCTTAGGGTTATTAATAACTTTATTTTTATCAATATCTGCTAATGCTGATAAAATTAAAATCGGTACTGAAGGTGCTTACCCACCTTGGAATTCAAAAGATGCTTCAGGTAATTTAATTGGATTTGAAGTAGAACTTGCAATGGAACTTTGCAAAATCATGAAACACGAGTGTACTAATGTTGAACAAGATTGGGATGGAATGATTCCAGCATTAGTAATGAGAAAATTTGATGCAATCATGGCAGGAATGTCAATCACAGATGAAAGAATGAAAACTATAAATTTTTCTCAAGGATATGCTGATGAAGTAGCTTCACTAGCTGTTATGAAAGGTTCAAGCCTTGAAGGCATGGATACACCAGAAGGTATAAACTTATCTTTAGGAGGATCTGATGTTAAAAAAGCACTTAAAACACTTACAGGTGCTTTAGCAGGAAAAACTGTTTGTACTCAAACAGCTACAATTCACCAAAACTTTTTAGAGTCAGGTGATGTAGGTAAAATTAATATTAGAACATACAAAACACAAGACGAGGTAAACTTAGATTTAGCTGCTGGAAGATGTGATGCAGCTTTAGCAGCGGCAGTTGCATTTACTGACTACGCTGAAAAATCTGGTAAGCCAGTAGTTCTTGTTGGACCAACTTTCTCAGGTGGTGCATTTGGAAATGGTGTTGGTGTTGGAATTAGAAAAGGTGGCACTGATGCAATTGGTAAAAAAGATGCAAAACTTCTTAAAGACTTCAACAGAGCAATTAACACAGCTAGAAAAAAAGGTATAATTAGTGAACTAGCTGTTAAATGGTTTGGCTTCGACGCCTCTATGTAATATTTCAAGATTGGCGACTATAATATATAGTCGCCACTCTATATGGATCTTCTAGCATTTGGAAAAACAGGTTGGGGTGACGAATTATTTTACGCAACACTGATGACTTTAGCTGTGTCGATCACAGCTATGTTGATAGGTTTTGTTTTCGCTTTAATATTTACTCCTTTAAAATTATCTAAAAGCAAAACTTTAAATTTAATTGGAAATTGTTACACAACTGTAATTAGAGGAGTTCCAGAATTATTAGTCATTTATTTATTCTTTTTTGGAGGCAGTGGAGCAATAATGTATGTTGCGTCAATTTTTGGATACAATGAATATATTGAAATAAATGCATTCATTACAGGTTCGTTTGCAATTGGAATTATTTCAGGAGCATACTCAACTGAGGTTTTCAGAGGAGCCATTCAATCAATAGACAAAGGTCAATTTGAGGCTTCAAAAGTTCTTGGATTTAAAAAGCATATTCATTTTTTTAAAATTATTCTTCCTCAAATGTTAAGATTAGCAATCCCTAATTTAAGTAATGTTTGGCAAATAACTCTAAAAGATACTTCGTTAATATCAGTTACAGGTTTAGTAGAAATAATGAGACAATCATATATTGCAGCCGGATCAACTAGAGATCCATTATTTTTTTATTCTTTTGCAGCCTTGTTGTATTTGATGCTTACTTTTTTAAGTATGAAATTAATTAACAGATTAGAAGTTAAATATAGTAGGGGATATTAGATATGGATTTAGAATTAATGATAAATAGCTTTCCAAAGTTGTTAAATGCAACATTAATAACCCTTAAACTATTATCAGCATCTCTTATATTTGGTTTATTAATAGGGCTTATATTTGCAATTTTAAGATTAAGCAAAAATATATTTATAAGTAAATTTGCCTATATATACTCATATATTTTTAGAGGCACACCTCTTCTAGTTCAAATTTTTATTATTTACTTTGGACTTGGTCAGATAGAGACTTTAAGAGACTCAATATTATGGGTTATTTTAAAAGAACCTTATTGGTGTGCAATTATAGCATTTTCTTTAAATACTGGTGCATACACATCTGAAATTTTAAGGTCAGCATTTCAAACAATTAAACCAGGATTTATTGAGGCAGGTAAAAGTTTAGGAATTTCAAGTAAAATTATTTTTTATAAAATTCAAATTCCAATTGCTATCAGACAATCATTACCAGCCTATGGAAATGAAATTATTTTGATGCTTAAAGGAACATCTTTAGCAAGTACTGTAACGTTAATGGATTTGACTGGTGTTGCAAAATATATAATTTCTACTACTTTTAAGCCGATTGAAGTCTTTATAGTTGCAGGAGGAATATATCTCTTCATGACTTTTATAATTCATAATTTAATTAAATATTTGGAGAAAAAATATAGCTATTAAATTACAAAAACTTTGGGTACAATTATTCTAGACATAAAAATTCATCAAATTAGTATTTTAATAAATGAGATTAAAAGTTTACTTAATTATTATTTTGTTTTGTACTTTAAGTTTTTCTAAAGCAATAGCCGAACCAACCTTTGTGCAAAGTAAATCAATCGAGACAGCCGATAATTATTATGGATTTACATTTAATAACGATGGTACAAAAATGTATGC
>MDSW01222365.1_pt1 | contig 12459 bp, 14 predicted proteins | sample 811171 | NCBI WGS metagenome assembly MDSW01 (sample SAMN05326641, study PRJNA326480) | marine metagenome | isolation source: seawater | place: Atlantic Ocean: North West | collected 2012
AGCATTTTATGCGTCTTTCAGACGCAATAATTGAAATTAAATTTAGTATTTTTTTTGTTTAACATGTTATACGACCATAATAATTAAAAATCATGGATTCCTTTGAAATAAATAAAATATTAACAGCAGTAATTGTTGTTTTTCTTGTAATTTTTGGAATTGGTAAAATTTCAGATATAGTTTTCCATGTAGAAAAGCCAAATACTAGTGCATATAAAGTTGAATTTGCAGAGTCAGATAAAACTAAAGCCTCTTCATCAGTTGAAACAGTTGATATAGCTGCATTATTGGCTCTAGGAACTATTGAACATGGTCAAAAAGTTTTTAAGAAATGTAGCGCATGTCATTCAATCAAAAAGGGTGGGAGAAATAACATAGGCCCTGCGCTTTATAACGTCCTAGGAAGAAATATGGGGGCTCTTGAAGATTACAAATATTCAAAAGCATTAGTACAATTTGGAAAAGATTGGACATTTGATGAAATGAATAGTTTTTTAATTAAACCGACTACATATATCAAGGGAACTAAGATGGCTTTTGCAGGACTAAAAAAAGAAAAAGATAGAGCATCTGTTATACTCTATATGAATGCTAATTCTGATAGCCCCTTGGATCTACCTTAATTTTCCAAAACAATATAATAAAATACTTTTTTGGACATGAACTCTATTAAGCGCTTGCTGCCAAACTCTAGAATTTTTTCCCAAAAAAACATCTTCTGAAACTTCATTTCCTCTTGGAAGACAATGCAAAAATATTACATCCTTTTTTGCACATTTAAGTAAACTTGAGCTAATTCTATAATTTTTGAAATCTTTTATTTTTTTTGCCTTATTTACTTTATCATTTAATGAAACTACCTTATCAGAGAAAATTACATCTGCATTTTTTACTGCTTTTTTTGGATCATCATAAATATAAATTTTTCTTTTATTTTTTTTTACCCAATCCATTACAAACTTTGGAGGCTTATATTTCTTGGGAGAGCCTATATTTAATTTAAATTTAAATTTTACTGATGATGCTATTAAGGAATTTAGAACATTATTAGAGTCTCCAATCCATGTAATATTCAATTTTGATATTGATTTTCTTTTTATTTCTTCAATTGTAAAAACATCTGAAAGTACCTGGCAAGGATGAGAGCTTGGACTTAATAAATTTATTATAGGTATACTTAAATTTTTACTGAAATCTTCTATTTTTTTATCGCTATCAGTTCTAATCATAAATCCATCTCCGTAAGTTGACAAAATTTTAGCAGTGTCTGCAAGACTTTCATCTCCTTTTCCTAAATGTAATTCGCTCGCTTTTACAATTATCGAACCAGCTCCAAGTTGATTAATAGCGATATGAAAGCTTAGACGAGTTCGAGAACTTTGTTTTTCATACATTTGAATAAATAATTTTCCCTTTAAAGGCTGACTGCTATCAGGATCAAGTGTGCTTAGTTTTTTTCTTTTAATTTTTCTTTTTTTCGCATCATCTAAGATTTTTCTTAAATCTTTAGCAGGAATGTCCTTTAAATTTATAAAATTTTTCATATCTTATAATTGTAACAAACTTTTTTTATAATACTTAAAGCTAAATCAATTTCTGATTTTTTTACATTGAGTGGAGGTAAGATTCTTATGACATTTTCAGCTGCTCGAATTGTAAGCAATCTATTTTCCATCAGTTGTTGAATAAATTTTGTCTGATCAAAAAAAAGCTGCAAACCAATTAAATAACCAACTCCTCTTACCTCTTTTATAATTTTTGGAAATTGATTTTGGATTTTTTTTAGCTCAGAATGAAAATAATTAGATAAATTTTTAACATTTGTTAAAAAGCTTTTTTTTGAAATTTGATCAATCACTGCATTTCCTACACTCATAGCTAAAGGATTCCCTCCAAATGTTGAGCCATGCGTTCCCGGAGTCATTGCTTTAGCTATTTTTTTTGTCATTAAAACTGCACCAATAGGAAATCCCCCTCCAATCCCTTTTGCTATTGGGACTATATCTGGTTTAATTTTTGAATCCTCGAATGCAAAAAATTTTCCACTTCTTCCAATTCCACATTGAACTTCATCCAATATCAATAAAATTCCTTTTTTATTGCATATTTTTCTTAATTCTTTTATGCACCAACTAGGAATAACTTTTATTCCCCCTTCCCCCATAACAGTCTCTAGCATGATTGCAGCTGTATTTTTATTAATTAATTTTTTCATTTTTTTATGATTTCCAAATTCAAAATGATCAAAGCCAGGGACTTTTGGCCCAAAACCCTCGGTCATTTTTTTTGAACCGCTTGCATTAATTGCTGCAATTGTTCTTCCGTGAAATGAATTCTTAATACAAATAATTCTATTTTTATTAGGTTTTCCAATAGAATAAAAATATCTTCTAGCAATTTTAATTGCTGCCTCTGTCGCTTCTGTACCACTATTTTGAAACATTACAGAATCTGCAAAAGTTATTTTGGTTATTTTTTTAGCTAGTTTTTCTCCCTCGGGTATTAAAAAGGCATTTGAAACATGCCAAACTTTTTTTGATTGTTTATTTATTGCCTTGATTAAATAAGGATTGGCATGACCTAATGAATTCACAGCAATGCCTTGAACAAAATCTAAATATTTAGTACCGGTATTAGAGTATAAATAACTTCCTTTTCCTTTTTTAAAAGAAATTTTTCTTCTATTATAATTTTTTACTAATGAACTCATTTTTAAGATTTAATCTTATAACCTTTTTTAACTAATGTATAAGAAATATAAAAAGTTATAATTGATATAATAGCTAAAAACATTATACCAAATTTTATTGAACTATCTGATTGTCCTATAAAAGAATATCTAAAACCATCTATCATATGAAAAAAAGGATTATAATGACTTAAGCTTTGCAAAATGTTGGGAAGCTTTTCAATACTATAAAAAGTTCCTGATAGAAAAGACAACGGCACTATTACAAAATTTGTAACTGTTGCCATTTGATCAAATTTATCGGCATATAGTCCAGCAATAATTCCAGCGGATCCCAAGAAAAATCCTGCAAGAAAAATATATAAAAGCCAAAGAAAATAGTTTTGTATACTTAAATCTAAAAATAAAACAAAAATTATTGTAGATATGAAAGCAATACACAAACCCCTGGTGATTGAGGCAAGCACTAAAGATACTGCTACTTCAAGAGCAGAAAGTGGGCTGTTAACTATATCAATAATTGTTCCCATCATTTTGCTCATCATAAGAGATGAGCTAGAATGAGAAAAACTTTGTTGAATAACTTGCATCATAATCAACCCATTGGCTAAGAATTCAATGTAAGGAACGCCTAACACGTCTTGTCTTTCATCTCCAATAGCTAAAGAAATAACAATAAGAAATAAAATAGAAGTCAATATAGGTCCTAAAAGAGTTTGTCCCGATACAATTAAAAATCGTAAAACTTCTTTTTTATACAGGCTGAAGGCTCCAACCCAGTTAACAAAACCGAAACGGCGTACTCCTATTTGATATTTTTTTTCTAATTCAACCATCAATACTTACTCTTAAACTTTTTTTTTAAAAATTGTTAAAAAACCAAAAAAAAAGCTTGTTATTTATTAGTATTTATGTACTCAAGATAATGTATTATAAATATTAGCATATACTAAATATTGTTATATGAGCTGGACCGAAGATAAAGTTAATAAATTAAAGGAACTGTGGGGCAAAGGTCAGACTGCAAGCCAGATAGCTGAGATTATTGGTGGTATAAGTCGAAATGCTGTAATTGGAAAGGCTCATAGATTAAACCTGTCTGCTAAAATAAAAACTAGATCAACAGTAACTCAAAATAAAGAATTTTTTAAATCTTCAAAACAAGAATTTTCAAAAAAAGGAAAAAGAAGTAAATTTAGATCGCTAATTTTAAATAATGACTTCGAGCCAGCAAAAAATTTACAGCTGGAAGAATTAACTGAAAATACATGTAAATACATGGAAGGTCATCCTGATGAAAAAGAATCATCTTTTTGTGGAAGAAAGAATGTAGAAAAATTTTCATATTGTCCTCTTCATTTAATGATTGTATTTCAGCCTAAAGGAAAAAAAGAAGATGTTATTGATAAAGAAGATGAAGTTCCTAAATTTATTGAAAAGAAAGTAAAATCAGCTTAATTTTTTCAATTTAAAAAAAATAAATGTTTAAATTCAATTTATAATCAAATTTAAGGGCTTAATTTATTTTATCATTTTTATTTTTAGATCTAATATTTTTTTTATTTTGACTCTTTTTTGCTTTAATGCCTCTAGATAGTGCCTTTAATGCTGTTATTAAAATAAAAATCAATATTAAAAATATAATGACATAAACTAAGATATTAATCACTTTTTTTCCTTTAAAATTTTTGATCTAGAATATTGGCCTCCAGCTCTCCAGTTAAAACTATATTTTTCTAACTCAACATCAAATGTTTTCTTTGCAGTGAGACCTAGTTGAAAATTAGTTTTGTATTTTCCTGATGGAATATTATCATATCTTAATAATTTTATTTGATCAACTGTAATTAATGGGTTTGGCATTATTTCAAAAAATTTTGCAGTGATTTTGGCTACAGACAATGGTAAGGGTACTAATAATCTTTTTTTGTCTATAGCTTTTAATAATTTAAAAATAATTTCTTTAAAAGAAAATACTTCTGGCCCAACACATTCTATAGTTTGTTCATTTATTTTTCCCTCAACAACACCAAAAATTATTTCAACTAAGTCTGTAACATGTATTGGTATAAATTTAGTCTTACCATTATAATAAATTGGCATTATAGGTAATCGATTTAGTAAAGTCATAAAGTTCGTAGTGAAGTTATCATCCACCGAATAAACTATAGATGGTTTTAGTATTACACCTTTTTTAAAATTATTTTTTATTTTATTTTCTCCTTCAAGTTTGCTAGCAGCATAATTGCTATCTATCGATTTTTCAATTCCTAGGGATGAAAGATGAACAAATTTTTCAATATTATTTTTTGATGCTAATTTTGATAAAAGGTCTGGTAAATCTGTATGAATTTTTTTAAAAAAATTTTTTTTTTTTTCATACAATATTCCTATTAAGTTAATACAAATAGAGCATTGCCCTAATAAACTGTTTATCTTTTCTATGTCAAAATGTTTAAGTTCGACAATTTCTAGGTAACCTGAATTTGCTTGAGTTTTTAAAATATATCCCTTTTGATGGATATTTCTTGTAACAGCAACGACTTTATAGTTATTTTTAGTTAACTTTCTTATTAAGTGCCTTCCTATTTGTCCCGAGGCACCGAAAACTAGAATTTCTTTTGGTTTCATAATATATATCGCTCAATGGAAATAGATATTAAATTACATAGAGAAGATTTACCAGATCAAATATACTTTGATGGTAATATTGCAATTGATTGTGAGTTCATGGGTTTGAATGTTGAAAGAGATAGGTTATGCTTAGTTCAAATCTCATCTGGCAATAATGATGCACATATAATTCAATTAAATAAAGATAAATATAATGCTCCTAATCTTAAAAAAATATTAATTGACGAAAAAATAAATAAAATTTTCCATTATGCAAGAGCAGATTTATTATTTATTAAAAAATACTTAGGGATAAATGTTCAGAATATAAGTTGCACTAAAATAATGAGCAAGATAGCTAGAAGCTATACAGACAAACATGGTCTAAAAGATTTAATTAAAGAATTTATTGGTATTGATGTTAGTAAACAATTGCAAACTTCTGATTTTGGTGGAGATCTATCAAAAAAACAAATTGAATATTGTGCTAATGATGTTGTCCATCTTCATAAAATTTACGACGGTCTAAACAAAATTTTAATAAGAGAGAATAGATTAGATTTATATAAGAAAGCTATAAAGTTTCTTCCTATAAGAGTTGATTTTGACTTTGCCTCTTTTAAAGAAGATATATGGTCTCATTAGATGAAAAATAAAAAAGTTCAACTTATTGCAAAAAATGTAATCCAAGATGAAATTTTTGCTTTGAAAAAATTAAAATCAACTTTTGGAAATTCTTTTAATCAAATAGTCAAAGCAATATTAAATTGTAAAAATGGCAAAGTAATCATATCTGGAGTTGGCAAAAGTGGAATAATAAGTAGAAAGTGGGCGGCAACATTTTCTTCAATTGGCATTCCATCTTTTTTCCTAGATGCTTCAAATGCTAGTCATGGAGATATGGGGCAAATAACTTCAAATGATGTTGTAATATTAATTAGTTTAAGCGGACAAAGTGAAGAATTAAAAAATATTATTCAGTACATATCAAGAAATAAAAACGTTAAATTAATTGGCATCACATCAAAAAAAAAATCTATTCTATACAAAAACTCTGACATAAAGTTTTTAATGCCAAATGTAAAAGAAGCTGACCAAGCAAACATAGTTCCTACCTCCTCAACTACTGTCCAATTAGCTTTGGGTGATGCGATTGCAATAACATGTATGAGATATAATAATTTTGGTAAACTTGATTTTAAGAAATTTCATCCAGGTGGAACTCTTTCTATAAAACTTAAAACTGTTAGTGATTTAATGATTACAGGTAGCAAAATTCCTTTTGTGCAGGATAAAATTTTTGTGAGAGATGCTTTGAAAGTACTAACAAAAAAAGGTTTGGGTGTAATTTTGATTAAAAAAAACAATATTACAAAAGGAATACTAACTGATGGCGACTTAAAAAGATTAAATAGAAAATTTAAAGAATTTCAAAATTTTAGAATAGAAAGAGTAATGAAAAAAAACCCAATAAGTATAGATAAAGATACACTCGCGGCACAAGCACTCTCGATTATGAATGATAAAAAAATTACTAGTTTATGTGTTCATGATGGAAAGCAAAAAAACAAAACTATTGGAATAATTCATATACATAATATTTTAGATGCAAACATAAGATAAATGTCCTTAAAATCCCTAATTCAGACTATTATTATATTAGTAATTATAATTATTTTAGGCAGTGTTTATTATAGTTATTTTGCTAATAATAAAAAAATCAGCTTAGAAAAGAATGACGAAGTTAAAATTGATACAAACGAAAAAAATAAATCAACTGTTTCGTCGGAGAATTTTGTTGGAAAAAAAGAAACAATTATCACAGCTGATGTAAAAGAAAATAATAGTCAAAATGTAAAAAAAGAAGAAAACGAAAATCCAACTAATGAAAATAGTAAAACTAAAAAGAAAACAAAGCCAGATAAACCCAAAATTGATAATATTGTTAAAGATATTGAATATTTAACGACTGATAAAAATGGAAACAAATATAAAATATTGGCAACCTCTGGTAGAACAAACTCAGAAGATAAAGATATTTTGGATCTTGATAATGTTAGAGGAGTTATAACATCAAATAAAAGATCAACAGTTTATATAGTATCAGATTTTGCGGAGTACAATTCTAGCAAATTAAACTCAAGCTTTTATCAAAATGTTGTGGTTAATTATGAAGATACAAAAATTACATGTGATTATTTTGATGTAGATATGAAAACAAATATTGCAAAAGCCTATAATAATGTTGTAGTAAAAGATTCTAAATCTTTAATGAAAGCAGGTAAAATTATTCTTAACATTGAAACAAAGGTTATAAATATTAATCCAGATAATAATGAAAAAAAAGTATCTTTAACAATAAATTAAATTAATGGCAGTCATAAAAAAATTTCGAATTAAAAGTTTTAAAGAGCAAGAAACATTGCTTCAATTAGATAAAATATCTATGTTTTATGATAAAAGAAGAATTTTAAATGATATATCATTTAAAGTTAATCGTTCAGAAGTACTAGGATTACTAGGTCCAAATGGAGTAGGAAAAAGCACAATTTTTAAAATAATAATGAATATAGAGCAGCAGCAAAGTGGTAAAATTTTTTTAAATGGTGTGGATTGTTCAAATCTTCCAATCCATGAAAGATCTAATAAATTTAATCTTTCTTATTGTCCTCAGTACGGAGGATATTTTTATGATTTAACTGTCTTGGAAAATTTGACATCTGTAGCTGAAATACACATTAAAGAAAAAAATTTAAGAATTTCTAAAATTGATAAAATTATTGCACAATTTGGTTTTGACTCAATTTTGAATGTCAAAGCAAAACTTGTTTCTGGTGGAGAAAGAAGAAAATTAGCAATAGGCATGGCTATAATAAATGATCCTGAAATATTATTACTAGATGAACCTTATGCTGCTTTAGATATTTTATCTATAAAGATGATACAAGAGATAATTATAAACCTACAATCAATTGAAAAAATGTCGATTGTTGTATGCGATCACAATGCAAGAGATCTCTTGACTTGTGTTGACAGGGCAATAGTTTTATCTAATGGAAAAATTATTGTCTCAGGAAGTCCTCAAGAAATTATAAATGATGCACAGGCAAGGTCAGTATATTTTGGCGAAGAATTTAAAATAAATTAGTTAATAAATGCCAAAACATATTTATATTAACAATAAAATATCTCCATATAATAAATCAATCCAAGTAAGTTCAGATAAAAGTTTATCAATCAGAACTATTTTACTTGCCTCCAGTGCTGTGGGTGTTTCAAAAATTTCAAATGTTCTAGAGTCCGAAGATGTTCTAAATGCTTTTAAAATGATAAAAAAACTTGGAATAAATTGTAAAAAAAAAAAAAATTTTTATGAAATTCAAGGTTTTGGCTTAAATGCATATAATCCAAGAAATAATTTAACAATTGATGCAGGAAATTCTGGAACTCTAGGCAGACTAATACTTTCTTTGCTAATTAAAACTGAGAAAAAAATTAGATTGATTGGCGATAAAAGTTTGTCAAAAAGAGATTTTTCTAGAGTAACGAAACCATTAAAACTTTTTGGAGCAAATATAAAATCAAATAAAAATCATTTGCCAGTTACAATACAAGGCACTTCATTTATCAGACCTATAAGCTACATTGAAAATATTGGATCTGCTCAAATAAAAACGGCTTGTTGCTTTGGTGCATTAAATGCTCCAGGAAAAACAATTATTTATGCTAGAAAAAGTAGAAATCATACTGAGCTTCTTTTTAAATATTTAAAGATTCCAATAAAAATAAAATCAAGTAAAAAATTTGATATGATCGAAATAGAAGGCTTAAAACAATTCAGTGCTTTTAAATATTCTATACCTGGCGATATTAGTTCAAGCTCTTTTTTTATTGTTTTAACTATACTTTCTAAAAATTCAAAATTAATAATTCGAAATGTAAACGTTAATGAAAGTAGAATTGGAATAATTAAAATTTTAAAAATGATGAGTTGTAAAATTATTTTAAAAAATAAAAAAATTTATAAAGGCGAAAAAATTGCAGATATTTTTATTAAAAGTTCAAAAGTATTAAAACCAATAAATTGTCCCCCAAGTTTGAATAGCTCTGCTATAGATGAGTTATTATTAATTTTTCTTGTTGCGGGAATAAAGACAAAAGGAATATCCAGATTTTATCAATTAGGTGAATTAAATAAAAAAGAAAGTCCAAGGTTAAATATTGCAATTAAATTTTTAAGAATGATTGGAATAAAAGTTTCAAGATATAATGATAATATTAAAATTTATGGCAATCCAAAAATAAACTTAAATGGAAATTATCATATTAAAAATTTTTTAAAAGACCATAGAATTTTTATGATGTCATGTGTGGCTGCATTGACATTAGGTGGAAAGTGGAAGATAAACGATAAAGACTCTATTAAAACGTCATTTCCAAAATTTTTAAATATTTTAAAAGATTTAGGAGCAAAGATAAATTGAAAAAAAGAAAAAATATTATAACTGTTGCAATCGATTCACCTGCGGCAGCTGGTGGTGGAACCCAGGCTCAACTTATTGCTAGAGAATATAATCTTCAACATCTTGATACAGGGCTGATATATAGGATGATTGGCAAACTTAAATTAGATAATTCTAAAAAATTTAATTATTCATTTATTAAAAAAAAAATAAAAAGTTTGAAATTGAATAGTTTAAAGAATAAAAAATTACTAACAGATAAAGTTGCAACATCGGCATCAATTATTGCGAAAGATAAAAAAATTAGAAATATTGTTCATAATTTTCAACAAAAATGTGCATATTCACCACCTTTAAAATATTCAGGGTCTGTACTAGACGGTAGAGATATAATTACAGTTCAAGTAAAAGATGCAATGTTTAAATTTTTTATTACAGCTAGCTTAAATGAACGTGCAAAAAGGAGATATAAAGAACTAAAGAAAATCAATAAAAGAATTTCTTTAAAATTCGTGTTCAAAAGCCTTAAAAATAGGGATAAATCTGATCGCGAAAGAAAATACGGTCCTTTAAAAAAAACTAAAGATTCAATCTTGATTAATACAACTAAATTAAGTAAGAAAGCGAGCTTTATGAAAATAAAAGCTATTATGGACAGGAAACTAAAAGCTTAATGGAAATTTACAAAGATTTATCATCAGAAGCTAGTCAACAATTTCAAAAATTACTAAATACGCAATTATCAAAGAATAAAATTGAAGAAGGAAAGATAATTCAAGGTAAAATTACTAAAATTACAGAAAAGTACATTTTTTTATTTATACCAGGTTTAAAAAGTGAGCCCGTTATTGATATTAATGAAATGAAGACCATTGGTATGCAAGATAAAATTGTTGAAGGAGAAAACATTTCTGTATTGTTAGAAAAAATCGAAGATAAAAATGGTGATGTAATTGTTTCAGCTCAAAAAGCAAAGAAGATTGAGGGATGGTATGAATTAGAAAAAGCTTATGAAGAAAACAAATCTATTAATGGAAAGATAGTTTCCAAATGCAAAGGAGGAGTTATTGTAGAGCATATTGAAACACAATCTCTCATGTTTTGTCCAGGTTCACAAATATCTGATAAGCCAATAAAAAATATTGACCATTTGATTGGGGTGGAGCAAAAATTTGCGATTATTAAATTAGATAAACTTAGAGGAAATGCTTGCGTTTCAAGAAGGCAAATAGTTTCTTCAAGTAAAAAAGAAGACAAAGCAAAAATAGTAGAACGATTTAAGGTTGGAGATATAATTAAAGATGCAATTGTTAAAGGCTACTCCTCATTTGGGTGTTTTTTTGAAGTAAACAATGAAATAGATGTTCTGGTTCATCTTCAAGAAATTTCATATTCAAGAGTAAATCATCCTGATGAAATTTTTAATATTGGAGAAAAACATGATTTAAAAGTAATATCTATTGATAAAGAAAAATTACAAATAGGTTGTTCGATTAAGCAACTTTCACCAGATCCATTTGAACACATTTCAAATTATGAACAAGGCAACAAATATAAAGTTAAAGTAGTTAAAATTACAGATTATGGCTGTTTTTGTGAACTTGAGTCTGGTTTAAGTACTTTACTTCATTCAAGTGAGATCAGCTGGACAAAAAAAAATATATCTGCAAAAAAAATATTTAAAGTAGGAGATCATATAGATTGTATAATCACAGAAATAGATAAAGAAAAAAGAAGAGTGGCAATATCGCATAGATTAACTATCGAAAATCCATATTTGTCTTTAGAAAAAAAATACCCAGTTGGCTCAGAAATAGAGGGTACAGTTGTAAGCACAAATGAGTATGCTGTATATGTAAAACTAGAAGATTATGATATTGACGGTTTTTTACATGCAAACGATCTTTCTTATAATGGCAAACCAGAAGAGGAACTTAAAAAATATAAAAAAGGTATAAAATTAAAAGTAAAAATATTGGAAATAAATAAAGATGACCTTAAAGTTAGAGTTGGATTAAAACAGTTAGAAAAAGATCCATTTGATTGGTTTAAAAGCAAAAAAGTAAATGATACCATAACTGTCCAAGTAGTATCATCGGATAACAAAGGTTTAATTGTAAAACCAGAAGGTTCAGATTTACAATATTCAATAAAAAAATCTCAAATTGCTGTAAGCTCTGCAGATGCTAGGCCTTCAAGGTTTATTACAGGAGACCGAATAGATGCGGCTATAGCAGAGTTAAATTTTGATAGAAGAAAAGTTAGTTTAAGTATTAAATTATTAGAAGAATTACAAAATAAAGAAGCTGTGTCGAAGTTTTCAAGCCCATTAAGTGGTAAAAACCTACCTTTTTCATCGCTTTCTGATCAACTAGATGATAAAAAAAAAGATAAAAAATAATTAAAAAAGTTGTCAATTGCAAAATCAGACTTAATAAAAGAGCTAGCAAACTCTTACCCTAATTTTCTTAGAAAAGATCTTATACGGTTAATTGATATAATATTATACGAAATGACCAATTCTCTTAAGAGAAGCGAAAGAGTAGAGCTGAGGGATATTTTTACTATAGAACCTAAAATACAAAAATCTGGCTTTAGAAGAAATCCAAAAAATGGGAAGACATTCTTTGCAAAAGAAAAGAAAAAAATATTTTTTAAAATGTCAAAAAAATGGTCTAAAAAAATAAATGAAAA
>MDSW01129357.1_pt1 | contig 12457 bp, 13 predicted proteins | sample 811171 | NCBI WGS metagenome assembly MDSW01 (sample SAMN05326641, study PRJNA326480) | marine metagenome | isolation source: seawater | place: Atlantic Ocean: North West | collected 2012
AGGTACTTTAGTTACAAAATCTAATTTTAGCTTCATTTTTTTGAAATATTTAATAGATAATGTTGTATATTTATTAAATTAATAATTTCAATGAATAAATTAATATTTCGTAAATTGTCATTTGATATTTTGTCATTTTTTCTACTTTCAACTATGGCAATAACCTCAATTGTATGGGTTATGCAAGGTGTAAATCTATTAGATATTATCTCTGAGCAGGGTCACGCTATTAAAGTATATATATTGTTTACCATAACTAATATTCCTAAAATATTTAGCAAACTAATGATATTTACGTATTTTCTATCTCTTTTTGTAATATTAAGCAGATATGAAGAAAATAATGAAATATTATTATTTTGGACGAATGGGATAAAAAAAATATCTTTTATTAATCATTTGGGAAAAATATCTATAGTATTTGCGATATTTCACTTATCCCTTAATTTATTTATAGTTCCCTATACTCAAAATTTAGGCCAAAAATATTTAAAAAATTCATCTGTTGATTTTTTTCCAAAATTAATTCAAGAAAAAAAATTTTCTAATGTTCTAAGAAATCTTACTATTTTTGTAGAAAAGTATAATGGGATGGACACTTTTGAAGGCATATACATTAAAGAAAAGCTAGATAACAATGAAAATAAAATTATTATTGCTAGCAAAGGAAAGTTAATCCAAAATGATAGAGGATATAGTTTTAAACTTTCAGATGGTAAAATCACCAATATAGACAATAAAGGAAGTTTTAATCTAGGGTTTAAAGAAACAATATATGATATTTCAAAACTAAATTCTAAAACAAGAAAAGAAAGAGAAGTTGACGAGGTGGGAAGTTTGATTTTACTTTCATGCCTTGAGAAATTTACTCATAGCAGAAAAGATAATATTGATAAATGTGGAAAAGAAGATAAATTTTTCTTAAAAGATATTTATGAAGAGTTATTTAAGAGAATTGTAGGACCAATATATATAATTATTTTATCTCTTATAAGTTCCTTATTAATTTTTAATTCAAAAAAAAATTTATTTAAAAATTATTTTAAAGTATTTTTATTTTTTTTAGGATTTATAATAATAATTATTTCAGAATTAAGTTATAAATTTATATTTTCTTCAATATTAGTAGAGTGGTTATTTATAAGTTTACCAATAGTATTAATATTATTTTTTTATTCTTTTATATTAATAAAAACTAATTTTAAATTAAGATATTTATGAATTTAAAGAAATATCAAACTTACTTATTTTCCGAGTATTTCAAAAAATTTGTAATAGTTAGTATCATCTTCTTCTGTATAGTGGTAATAATCAATATATTTGAGGAAATAAAATTTTCTGAAAAATATGAAGCTGAGTTATATTATACTATAATATTATCATTACTAAATGCTCCTACATTGATTTTTGAAATATTTCCTTTTATTTTTTTGATTGCTGTTAAATTAACTTATTTGTCATTAAATGATAAAAATGAGATCGAAATATTTAATTCTAATGGTATCAGTAACCTAAAAATAATTTATAATTTAATAGGATTAACAATATTTATAGGAATTTTTTTATTGATATTTTTTTACTCTTTCTCATCTTTTTTACAAAGTAAATACTTAGATATTAAAAATAGTTTTTCTAATTCAAATGAGTACTTAGCAGTAGTTAATGATGAAGGATTATGGATAAAAGAAGAACTAGATCAAAGTATTTATCTTATACATGCTGAAAAATTTGGCCAAGATCAACTGCAATCAATTACAATAACTGAAGCGGATAAATATTATAATAACAAAAACACCATAAGTGCTAAATCAGCAAATATAGCATCTAAAAATTGGCAGCTAAGTAATGTCTCTGTAATTAGCAATGCCGGAAACTCAAAAAAATTGAAAAGTCTTGTTTATAATTCTTCGTTTAATGGGGAAATAATATCTAATTTATTTTCTAATCTTAATTCTTTAAATATATATGAATTACATAAACTATCCATAAGTTATCTCAAAATTGGTTATTCAAATACAGAAATTAAAATACATCTTAACAAGATATACAGTATGCCAATATTTTATATTTTAATGACAATTTTAGGATTTATTATAATTAATAAAACAAAAAAATTAAAATCGAAATTCTTTGTAATTATTTTAGGTATCTTTATTTCAGTTATTGTTTATTTTTTAAATTATTTTTCAAGTCTTTTAGGAAATAATGGGGTACTGCCAATTTATCTTTCGGTATGGACGCCTTTACTAATTTTGTTTTTAATTTGTAATATTGGATTGCTGAGGGTTAATGAAAATTAAAAAATTAATATTTTTTTTTATATCAATGCTTATCTTCTCGTTTCAAGCATCGTCCGATGAAATTGAAATAGATGCATCCAAAATAGATGTAAAAAAGAGCGGTAATTTAATATTTGCTGAGAACACAATTTTTAAAATACCTGTAGAAAAGATTACTATTAAATCAAAAAAAGCCGAATACCAAAAACTTAAAAATATTATAGTATTAATTAACGATGTTTACTTAGAAGATGAAAATAATAATTTAATAATACAAAGTCAAAAGTTAACTTATGATAGAGATAAACAATTATTTTTTTCTGAAGGTGAAACAAAAATTAATTTAGAGAATAAATATATCCTTAAGTCAAGAAATTTGTATTTCAATAGAAATTTGCAAACTGTGTATGGTTCTAATGACGTTATTGTAGAGGATTACGACAAGAATTTTTATAAACTTAAAGATAATTTTAAATTTGATAATTTAAAGAAAATTGCAAAATCAAAAAAAGGTTATGTGTTGGATAATAATGACAACAAATATATTTATGAAGATTTAATTATTGACTTTAAAAATAAAAAAATAATAGGGAAAGAAATTAAAGTAGAATTTGAGAAATCATATTTTGGTAACAAAAATAATGATCCTATTTTAAAAGGAAGAAGCAGCTATTCAGATAAAGATGAATTAAAAATATATAAAACTGTATTCAGCACATGTAATATAAATAATAAAAAATGCAGAGGGTGGGAGGTTCAAACAGATGAGTTTAAACACGATAAAAATAAAAAAATATTCGAATATAAAAATTCTTGGCTTAAAATATTTGATTACAAAGTATTTTATCTTCCTTATTTTAATCACCCAGATCCAACTGTAAAAAGAAAATCTGGTTTTTTAACTCCATCATACACAAGCTCTGATAATTTTGGAACTTCTGTAAATATACCTTATTATAAAATTTTAAGTGTTGATAAAGATATAACTTTTAATCCAAAGTTTTATGCAGATAAAAGTTTTCTTCTTCAAAATGAATATAGACAAGCACTTTCAAATTCAAAGATATTAAGTGATTTCAGTTTTCTTGTAGGTGATGCGGGCACAAAGGGTCATTTATTTTTTAATCAAGAGGGAATTATAAATAAAAATACTAAATTTGATTTAAATATTCAAAATGTCGAAGGGGATAATTTCTTAAAAAATCATAAATTAGCCAAAACATCTAATTTAATAAAAGATGAAAGTTTATTACTATCTAATTTTGATTTAAATTGGAATTTAAGTGACGCAAATTTAACGAGTTCATTTAAAGTATACGAGGATTTAACTAGAAATTACCATGACAGATACCAATATATATTTCCTGACTTTGAGTATACAAAATATTTAAAAATTCCAGATAATTATGATGGTAAATTTTTATTTAATTCTTACGGTTTTAACAAAAATTATGACACTAATGTTCATGAGGCTGTAATAACAAATGATTTTTTATTCACATCCAATGAAAAAATATATAATAATGGTATAATCTCAAAATTTGATTTACTTCTAAAGAATTCGAATAGCTACTCAAATAATTCCTCAAATTTTGATGAAAATTCTGATTATAATTTATACGGAACAATTAAAATTGATAATAGTTTCCCATTACAAAAGATAACGAAAAATTATAAAGATTACTTAAAACCTGTTTTATCATTACGATATAGTCCTAATAATAATAGTGATTTATCTTCAAAAGATATTCTTTTAGACTATGACAGTGCATTTAATTTAAACAGAATCGGTTCGAACAACGAAGTTGAGGGTGGAGAGTCAATTACTTTAGGTTTGGAATATAAAAAAGATAGAATTTATTCAAATGCAAACTTAATAGATTTTAAAATTGCAAATGTTATTAAATTTGATGAAAATTCAAAACTACCTTCCAAATCAAGATTAAATCAGAAAAGATCAGATTTATTTGGCAACCTAAATTATAATATTAATGATAATGTTAAATTAGGATATAAATTTTCTTACGATAATAATCTAGAATATTCAAATTTAGAAGCACTAGATTTAGAATTAAGTAAAAGTAATTTTGCTTCTACAATAACTTATTATACAGAGGATTTTGATATAGATAATAAGGAAAGTATAAAAAACGATATCTCCATAAAACTTAATGATGAAAATAAATTAAATTTTAATTTAATTAAAGATCTACAGAATGATTACACGCAAAGTTATGACATTAATTATGAATACCTCACGGACTGTCTATCACTTAAACTTGGCTTAAATAAATCTTTTTATTCGGATGGTAATCTAGAGCCTAGTCAAAGCATATCATTTTTGATTAAAATAATTCCTTTCACTGACATAGGTGTTGCTAATATTGGCAACATAGTTAAAAAATAAGACAAATTATGAAATTAAAACAAACTATTTTTTGTTTACTTTTAGCTTTATTCTCTTTCAATTCTAGTGCTGAGATTAATATAAAGTTCATGATAAATGATCAAATTGTAACAAATATAGATATTATTAACGAGAAAAATTATTTAATATTTCTTAGACCGGAACTAAAAAAAGTTTCAGATGATGATTTATTAAAAATTGCAGAAAATTCTTTAATTCGTGAGACAATTAAAAAAAGAGAATTGGATATTATTTTCAAAAATCTCGATAATTTAATGTTTTTAGATGAAATAAAAAAAAATTTATTTAAATTTAAGAATGTTAATAATGAAAGTGATTTCAAAATTTTATTAAAAAAAGATAATGTTGAATATAAAAAAGTTTTAGAAAGAATTAAGTATGAAGCCTTATGGAGTGAATATATATATAAAAAATATAATTCTTTATTAAGAATTGATCAAAAAAATCTAAAAAAAAAATTACGTGTAAAAATTTCAAATAACAGAAAGTTTGAATATAATTTATCTGAAATACTATTTGAAATTGATGGAAAATCTTCAAGAGAAAATAAATTTAAAGAGATAATTGCATACATTAATAATAATAGTTTCAAAACTGCAGCATCAAAGTTTAGTGTTTCTAATAGTTCAAATAAAGGAGGGGAAATTGGTTGGGTTAAAGAGACAGTTTTGTCTGATGAATTAAATAAAATTCTCAAAAAAATGCAAATAAACGAAATTAGTAAACCAATAAGACATCCAAATGGTTTTTTATTAATAAAAATTAATAACAAAAGAGAGTTAAAACAAAATTTAAATTTTGATGAAGAATTAAAAGATTTAATTAATTTTGAGAAAAGTAAACAATTAAACCAATATTCATTAATGCATTATAAAAAATTAAAACAAAATTCTAAAATAAATGAATATTAAATTTGTTTTAATAAATCTAGGTGAGCCATATAGTACATTTTCTGAGATAATTGGAAAATATTTAAAAAAAAATAAAAAATATAAAAAAAAGATTGTATTAATTGGAAATGTAAAATTATTTAATAGTCAATTAAAAAAACTTAATTATTTTATTAAGATAAATTTGATCAATAATATCAATGAAGCAAAAAATAATGTTGTAAATATGATTGATATTCCTTTTAAATTTAAAAAAATATTTACTAAAATTTCTTCTAAGTCCAATAAATATCTAGAAAGATCATTCAAAGAATCTTTGAAATTACTAAAGCAAAATAAAGGAGAAATTTTATTTATAAATGGCCCAATTTCGAAAAAAACATTTTTAAATAAAAAATATTACGGTATTACAGAATATTTGTCACAAAAAACTCAAAGTAAAAAAACAGCTATGTTAATATATAATAATAAGATTTCTGTAACACCACTGACTACACATATCCCAATTAAATATGTGTCGAAAAAAATAAACAAAAACATAATTTATAATAATGTAAAAATAATAAGTAAATTTTATAAAACAAATTTTAAAAAAAAAATTAATATAGCTGTGTTAGGACTTAATCCACATTGTGAAACAATTGACAAATATAGTGAGGAAGAGAAAATAATTAAACCAACCATAAAATTTATAAATAAAAAGGGTTTTAATTTAGATGGACCATTTTCGGCAGATACTTTTTTTTTAAAAAAAAATTTAGATAAATATGATGTAGTTCTAGGAATGTATCATGATCAAGTTATTACACCTTTAAAAACACTGTTTAATTTTAATGCAATAAATATTACAGTTGGGCTCCCATTTATTAGAATTTCTCCTGATCATGGTCCAAATTCGGATATGCTAGGTAAAAATAAATCAGATCCATCATCATTTATATATGCTATGAAATTTGCTGAAAAACTTAAGTAAATATGAAGACAAAAAAGAGTTTAGGACAAAACTTTTTAAATAATGATAAAATATTAAATCTAATAGTTGAAAATGGTAAAATAAATAAAGAAGATATAGTTTTAGAGATAGGACCTGGTACAGGGAAGCTTACAAAAAAAATAATACTTAAAAATCCTTCAAAAATAATAGTTGTGGAAAAAGATAAAAGATTCATAAACATATTAGAAAAAAAATTTGGTTCAAAAATAGAAATTATTAATGAAGATTTTTTAGACTGTTATGATAAATTCAAATATAGCAGACCTATTAAAATTTTTGGAAATCTTCCATATAATGTATCTACAAAAATATTAACATCGCTTATAAAATTAGATAATTTTAAAAAAATTTTTTCTCTTTTAATTTTCGTATTTCAAAAAGAAGTTGCCGAAAGAATAGTTGCTGAACATAATACAAAGCATTATGGAAGATTATCAATATTAACATCTTGGAAAATGTATAAATCAAAAATATTTGATATATCTCCACATAATTTTTATCCAATTCCTAAAGTTTGGAGCTCATTAATTTTACTACAACCAAAAATGAAAATTGAAAATATAAAAAAATCAAAAAATTTAGAGCACATAACTAATGTTTTTTTTAATCAAAAAAGAAAAAAGATTAAAAGACCGATGAGACAATTATTTGATGACTATGAAAATAAGGCTAAAGAATTAAATTTAAACTTAAATTTGAGACCACAAAATCTATCTACAAATCAGTATTTAGACATATGTAAAGTGTATGAGAGTTTAATTTAATAATTTTTTAACATGTTTCTTAATCAAAGTTTTATCAAAAAATTTGTTGTCACTTTTAATGGCTTTCATTATTTTTATATAACATTTATTTAAATCATCATTAATTACAACAAGATCATACTCTTTCCATCTTGATAAATCTTTTTTAAAACCTTTCATTCTTTTCTGTACTGTTTTCATATTTTTTTTTTCTCTTTTTAGAAGTCTTTTTAATAATTCACTCTTTGATGGGGGTAATATAAAAATTGATAAAAGTTTATAACTTAAATTTTTATTTCTAATTTGTCTGGCTCCTTGCCAATCAATATCAAAGACAACATTCCTCCCTTTGTGAAGTTTATCTATAACTAAATCTTTAGAAGAACCATAAAAGTTATCAAAGACTTTAGCATGTTCTAAAAACCTGCCTTTTTTAATTAGTTTTTTAAAATGATTTTTTGAAGTAAAATAATAATCCTTACCATTTTTTTCATTGGGTCTTGGTAATCTCGTAGTATGAGAGATAGATACGGAGAAGTTTTTGTTTTTTGTTATTTTTTTAACAAGTGTCGTTTTTCCAGCACCTGATGGTGATGAAAGAATGAACATTCCACCTCTTTTAAAGCTGGACATTAATTTTAAAGTTAATTTGCTTTATTTTCTATAAATTTAACAGCATCTCCGACAGTAAGTATTTTTTCAGCATCACTATCTGAAATTTCTGATCCAAATTCTTCTTCAAAAGCCATGACTAACTCTACAGTATCTAAACTATCAGCACCTAGATCGTCGATAAAACTAGATTCTTCTGTCACTTTTGACTCATCTATTCCAAGATGATCTGCAACAATTTTTTTTACTTTATTTGAAATTTCTTCTGACATTTTTTCCTTTGTGTTAGATTTTGTTAATAAATATTTATACTATTTTGTCAACTAAAATACATCCCTCCATTAACATGAATGGTTTCGCCTGTGATATACTCTGACAAGTTTGACGATAAAAATGCAATAACATTAGCGACATCCTCTGGCTCTCCTAGTCTATCAAGAGAAATTTTTTCCTGTATTGATTTTTTATAACTTTCGCTAATATTTTTAGTCATTTCAGACTTAATAAAACCAGGAGAAACACAATTTACTCTAATGTTCTTTTTTCCATATTCAAGAGCGAGGCTTTTTGACATCCCGACTATTCCAGATTTAGAAGCAACATAATTTGCTTGTCCAACATTACCTGTGTGACCAACTACTGAGGTAATATTTATTATTTTTCCATTCTTCTGTTTCAGCATTTTCTTTATTGTGTGCTTACATAAAAGAAAAGTTGATGTAAGATTTGTATCAATTACATTATTCCATTCTTCATCTTTCATTCTTATAGTTAACTTATCTCGAGTTATACCTGCATTATTTATCAATACATCAATTCTATTTTCTAAATTTTCATTACATTCATCTATAAATTTTTCTATTGCAGAGTGATTTGATATATCAAATTTTATGGTTTTAACATTTTCAAAATTATCTTTTATTAAATCTAATTTTTGTTGATTAGTGCCTGTTGCAATAATTTTTACATCGAATTGAGCTAACTTTTTCAAAATAGAATTACCTATTACACCTGTTGCTCCAGTAAGAATTATGTTTGTATTTTTTAAATTAATCATTAATTAAATTATTAATATCTGATAAATTGTTTACTTGTTTTAATTTGACATTTGTATCAATTCTTTTTACCAATCCAGATAACACTTTACCTGGTCCAACTTCAATAAATTTATTAGTACCAAATTTTATCATATTTATTACACTTTCTCTCCATCTTACTGGTTTTTCTATTTGATTAATTAAAAGTTTTTTTATTTCACTAGAATCATTTACTGGTTTTCCTGTTACATTTGATACTATATTTATTATAGGATCAAATAAATTAGTATTGTTTATAATTTCCTTCATCTCATTAGTTGCATTATTCATTAAAGGTGAGTGAAAAGGTGCGCTTACTGGAAGTGTAATAAATTTAATTTTTTTTTTTTTCAATTCATCTCCTAGTAATTCAAGTGAATTAACTTTTCCACTAATAACGATCTGGCCGTTAGAATTATCATTTGCTACAAAGCATTTGAACTTATCCTTATTTATCTGAAATATTTCGTTTATTTGATTGATATTCAAACCAAGAATTGCCATCATTCCACCTTCACCTTTTGGCATTGCTGATTGCATAGATTCTCCTCTATGTTTTAATAGTCTAATAGTTTGCTCAAAATTGATAGATTCAGCACAGCATAAAGCAGAATATTCGCCTAATGAATGTCCTGCAAAAAATTTTGCATCTTTAATTTTAAAATTACTTTCTTTTTTGATTGCTTGAAAGATTGAATAACTTATTAAAAATATAGCTGGCTGAGTATTATCAGTTTGATCTAATTGATCTTTTGGACCATTTAATATTATTTTACTCAGTTTTTTTTTCAATATATCGTCAGCTTGATTAAAATACTCCCTTACATAATCAAAATTTTCGTAAAACTCTTTTCCCATCCCTATCATTTGTGATCCTTGGCCCGGAAATATGACTGAAAACATAAAAGTCTTATATATTAAGTGTTTTTTTATATTGTAATTAAAATCTTATAATAGTATATCCTCAATTTTTCTATAAAATTATATGAACTTTTACGAGCATACAATAATCGCAAGACAAGACACGCCCGCAAGTCAAGTTAAGGTTCTTCAAGAAAAATACTCTAAAATAATCGAAGGCAATGAAGGCAAAATTTTAAAATTTGAAAGCTGGGGCTTGTTGCATCTTTCATATTTGATTAAAAAAAATAAAAAAGGTAATTACTTACATTTTAAAATTGAAGGTAATGGTAAAACGATTAAAGAACTAGAGAGAAATGAAAAATTAGATAAAAATCTTCTAAGATATCTGACTGTTAAAGTAAAAAAGCTTGATTTAAAAACTGACTACTTCAAAAAAACTGAAGGTATGGACAGCAAATAAAATATAAAAGAATGAAAAAAAGAAATCAAAAAAAGAAAAATACACAAAACAACTTTGCAAAGTTAAGTGTTTTTCAAAATCAAAAGTATAAATTTAAAAAAAAATGCCCTTTATCTGGGAAAAGTGCGCCTGTTGTTGACTACAAAAACATAAAATTATTAAGAAAATATGTGTCAGAAAATGGAAAAATTTTACCATCAAGAATAACTTCGGTAAGTCAAAAAAAGCAAAGAGATTTGTCTTTATCGATAAAGAGGGCTAGAAACTTAGCTCTAATTTAATTATGAAGGTTATACTATTAGAAAATGTAAGAAAAATTGGATCAATCGGAGAAATCATAGAAGTGAAAAGAGGTTTTGCAAGAAACTTCTTAATATCAAAAAAAAAGGCATTATTTGCATCCAAAGAAAATATTAAAGAAGTAGAAAAAATAAAAAACGATCTAAATATAAAGGATCAAAATAGAAAAAAACAAGCAAAAGAGATAGATGAAAAAATTAAAGGAAAAGAATTTATAATAAAAAAACTGAGCACTGAGAACAAGGAGCTCTACGGGTCTGTAAAACCAACAGAAATATCAAAGTTGATTAAGGAAATTGAAAATGTGGATGTTAATCCATCACTTATACAACCTACTAAAGAAATAAAATCAATTGGTACCTTTGATGTGACTTTGAATTTACATTCAGAAATTCAATCAAAAATCAAAATAAAAGTCTTATCAAAAGAAGAGAATTAGAATTATACAATCTTTTCCCCAATTAGATATTTCTTTTGTTATCTGATTAAATGAGCTTTATCATAACTTATGTCACAATCACTAAATATATTAAAAAATAAAGCAGATGAGCTTCCAAATAATATAGAAGCTGAACAGGCAGTAATTGGATCAATATTGTTAACAAATGAAATTTTTGATGACGTAAATTTAATTATATCTCATAAAAATTTTTATGATCCAATTCACAGGAAAATTTTTGAGGCTTTAGAAAAATTAATTTTTAGCGGTCTTCTTGCAAATCCTATAACCTTAAAAAACTATTTTGAAAAAGAGAAAGATGAATTAAATATAACAGAATATCTTGTAAAAATAACTAAATTTTCAACATCTTCTAGACAAGCAATTGAATATTCAAAATTAATTTTTGATTTATATGTTAAAAGAGAATTAATTAAAATCTCTGGCGATGTAATAGATCAAGCTAAACTTAATGAACTTGACAATGATGGGCAAAAGATAATTGAAAATTATGAAAAATCTTTATTCGATCTCGCTGAGAAAGGATCTTTTAACTCTTCCTTAATAAAATTTGACGAAGCAATGAGACTAACTATCGAAATGGCATCGAATGCTTATAAAAACGAAGAAGGAATAGTGGGAGTGCCCACTGGACTAAAAGATTTAGATGATAAACTAGGAGGCCTACACAAATCAGATTTAGTAATTATCGCTGGAAGACCATCTATGGGTAAGACAGCTTTGGCAACAAATATTGCATTTAATGCAGCAAAAAAAATTCAAGAAAGCGGAGAGAAAAGTTCTATTGCATTTTTTTCACTTGAAATGTCATCTGAGCAACTTTCAACAAGAATTTTAGCTGAACAATCCAGAATTAAATCAAATGATATTAGAAGAGGAAAAATCACTGAAGAACAATTCGATAAATTTATTGAAACCTCAAAAGATATTTCTGAACTTCCTTTATATATTGATGAAACTCCGGCAATAACCATCGCTGCTTTAAGCAACAGAGCGAGAAGAATAAAAAGATTATATGGACTTGATATGGTAGTTATTGATTATATTCAGTTGATGAAAGCTTCAAACTCTTACAATGGAAGAGTGCAAGAAATATCAGAGATAACTCAGGGATTAAAAGCATTAGCTAAAGAGCTTGGTGTGCCGGTCTTAGCGCTTTCTCAATTATCAAGAGCTGTTGAACAAAGAGATGACAAAAAACCACAATTATCAGATCTAAGAGAATCAGGATCAATTGAACAAGACGCTGATGTTGTGATGTTTGTGTATAGAGAAGCTTATTATCTACAAGGAAAAGAACCTAGACCAGCAACTGTAGAACACGCTGAATGGCAGGCCAAAATGAACGAAG
>MDSW01088600.1_pt1 | contig 12456 bp, 6 predicted proteins | sample 811171 | NCBI WGS metagenome assembly MDSW01 (sample SAMN05326641, study PRJNA326480) | marine metagenome | isolation source: seawater | place: Atlantic Ocean: North West | collected 2012
GCCTTACAGCGAGAGGATCCTGAGGAGGATTCTTGAGACGCGCAACGATAGACTGAGTGAAAACTGATTTCTCACTCCTCGTGGGCCTGATGTATGCTGTGTGAAGGAGGGAGCGGTCTTGAGCAACCTGAGAAGAACAATTTGTGGCGTTCGTGCCCTGCTGGTCGTTTTCTGGGGGACGATCTGTCTGCCTGCGTTCGGGGACTGGCCGACTCATCGGGGCAACGATCAACGGACGGGCTTTCGTGAACAGTCGCTTTCAGCAAAACACTGGCGGCCTGCCTGGGTGAGTGTCGAATTGGATGCCCCTGCTCCTGCATGGCCCGCTCCGGCACGAGGAAGCCTCTGGCAAAGACTGACGTCAATCGAACCACGGGTGACAGATGACCGCGGAGATGTTCCGATCATTGCAGCGGATTCTGACGGTAGACTGCACGTCATCATCGGATCGTCGGCCAGTGACCGGCTTGTTTCTCTGGACCCGGTTTCCGGTCGCGTACGGTGGCAGTATGTGGCGGATGCTCCAATTCGATACGCGCCCTGTGCTCAGGGTGGCGTCGTCTGGTTTGGTGCCGACGATGGGATTGTTCGATCGCTTGATCTTCGTGACGGGACGCTCCGGTGGAGCACACAGGTAGGTCCGCAGCTGCCCAGGATTGTCGGCAACGGCCGGTTGATTGGATCTCATCCGATTCGAACATCCGTCATGGTTGTTGGTGAAAAAGTCTTTGTGAATGCGGGACTGTTTCCCAGCCAGGGGGTTTACACGGCAGCACTGGAGTCAGCAGACGGGACCCTCATCTGGCGCCGGCGGACAGAACGATCTCCGCAGGGGTATCTGCTCACGGACAATGCTGACCGACTGTACGTTCCGTGTGGGCGAGCTGCCCCGTACTGCGTGTCACAGGAGTCCGGTCGTTTCATCTCTGATTTGCCGTCAGCCGGTGGTACTTTCGGGATGGTGACCGAGTCTGCATTCTTCTCCGGTCCAGGGAATGATGCGAATGTTCAGTCATGGCTGGATGTTCCCAAGGCGAAGATGCTGCCATTGGAAGGACGGACAGTCGCGGCCGGTGCGGGACGCCTGTGGGTTGCGAGCGGATCGCAACTGCTCTGTCATGATCTTCAGAAGAAGACGGCTCGGGAGAATTCGTCTCAATTGTGGGCCTCTGATTGCCAGCTTGATGACTCCATGATTGTTTCAGGCCAGGGCGATGACTTATTTGTTTTCACTGGTGGCAGGGGGCAGATTCAGATCTTTGATGCGTTGACCGGGAACGCTGTTCATGAACTAACACTTCCAGACACGAATGACGAAGTCCGCTACCTTGCTGTTGCTGCGGGAGCTGGTGAGCAGGCTCCTGATATTCTCGTCGCGACAACTGCGGCGGGGAACATCTTCACATGGCACGGAGTGGCGAACAAGCCGACTGACAACTGGGCGGAGATTGACAGACGAACGGCAAACTCTGTTGCCATCAAGGCTGCAGTGAAATCACGCGTGCAGGACGTGCTGGATGAACTGCCGGTTGATGTCGGAATGGCACTGGTGCTGAACGATCTTGATGGCAGTCATACGCAGCAGCTGATCCAGAAGAGTCGGCTCAACGTAATCTCAATTGTGCCAACCGTGGCCGATCGTGATCGACTTCGTTCCATTTTTCTTGCGGAATCGAGCTACGGACGTCGGATCACTGTTCTGAATGCTTCGCCGGAGTCAGGCATTCCGGTGGCTGACCGGTTGTTCAATGTGGTGCTGGAGGCGGCAGAATCCGACTACCCTTTCAGTGAACTGCGGCGAGTCGTCGACTCGGCCGGTGGTCTCATCAGCCGTGCGGGAAAGCCGTTTGAGTCAGCACCTCCACTCAACGGAGGCGGGGTCTGGCGGCATCAGTATGGAGCTCCTGATAACTCTTCAGATTCCGATGATGATTCCTTTGCCCACGCGGCGGGATTTCGACTGCAGTGGTTCGGCGGGGTTGGTCCGTCAAGGATGCCTGATCGACACTTACGAGGTCAGGCTCCCCTTGCTGCCGGACCTGCAATGATCCTTCATGGGGACGAATGCCTGATCGGCGTTGACCCCGCGAACGGTGTTGAACGCTGGCAGGTCGAGCTTCCCAGAGACAGCATGCGCTATGTCATGCCGTTTGATGCCGGGCACTCCTGCCTCACCGCTGATGGTCGGCGACTCTTTACTGCGACTGCCGAAGAAATCTGGCAGCTGAACGCACTGACCGGAGAGCGGTTGGGGACTGTTCCCATGCCGAACGAAGCACAGGGGTTGTATTGGGGCTACCTTGCTGAGTCAGACGGGATGCTCTTTGCCAGCGCCATGAAACCCACGGCAGGACGTCTGAAAGGAGAACCATTGGGGGGGAAGGGGGAGCAATCGAAAGAGTTTGACCGCGGGGCGCTTCGGGAGATGTATACAAAGCAGGACTACGATTCGACGCGACCGCTTGTGTGCAGTCGATTCCTCTTTGGGATGAGCTCGGACGGCAGAATGAACTGGAACCGGGCGAGCGACGGTGTCATTCCGAATAGCTCAATCTCTCTGCACAGGGATTCCGCTCACCTCGTTTTCATTGAAGGAAAGAGCGAAGCATGCAGGAGTCATTCAACTGACCGCGTTTCGGTGTCTGAGATTGTCAGGAACGCTCGAGTGACTTGTCTGGATGCCGCCACAGGTCAGCAGCTGTGGGAGCAGCCGCTCGATTGGCAGGACGCAAAGAACGTTCTCTACACTCAGCTTGTCGGTGACTATGTTGTTGTCGCTTCTTCAGAAAGCAGATCGAAGAAAGCCTGGTACCGGGTCGGCGTTCTCCGACTGTCTGATGGTGAGTGGGTCTGGACTCAGCGGCATGCACATATCAAGGAAGGGCTTGGGCACGGCGAACAGGTGCACCATCCGCTGGCACTTCGACAGCCGTCGGGCCGCGTCTGTATTCTGGCCGAACCGTATCTTTACAATGTTGAAACCGGAGAACGCATCGTTCCGGAGGGAGCTCCCGCAAACTGGGCGCTGCGGCGACCGGGCCACAGCTGCGGGACGCTCAGTGGTGCCGGGCAGTGTGTGTTCTTCCGCGCCACCAATCCAACGGTCTTTAACTTTGCTGCAGAGCCCGATGACCAGATTCAAAAACTGTCCCCCAGCCGCCCTGGCTGCTGGATCAACATGCTTCCGGCAAACGGTCGCCTGTTGATTCCGGAGGGCAGCGCGAGCTGTGTCTGTGCGTTCCCTCTTCAAACCTCGATGGGGTTTGTGCCGGTCACTGGTGAGTCAGCGAGAGTTCCCTTTCTTGAGGACTTTCCACGTCTTGAAGAAGAGCGTGTCCAACAGATTCATGCCTGGGATTTCTCGCCCATGCGACTCCGGGAGAAGTCGTTCCTTCCAACGACCGGGACAGAGTCGCTGGCTGCATCTGCGCCAGTTCAATTGACGGAGGACGGCCTGCTTCTTGACGGTCAGCAGTGGCTGTCCATGACTCCGCAGGATCCTGTATTGCCGGAAATGCCAGCCACGCTGTCACTGGAAGCGTATCTGACTGTCGCCAGAGGCACTCCGGAGTGGTCGGGGATTGTTGGTGCCATCCAGGACAACGGCAACTACGAACGAGGCTGCCTGCTGGGGATTCATAACAGTCAGTTCTTTTTTGCAATCGCATCGGAACATCGGACCTCGCTGACCTACCTGCGAGCTCCGACTCCTCTTGAATTTGACCGGAAGTACCATGTTGTTGGTACTTATGACGGACGAAATATGCGGTTGTATCTCGATGGTAAACTCATCGCGATTTCGCCCGCTCAAAGAGGCGCAGTCTTGTTTGATCAGAAGAGCTGGTTCTCAGCGGGCATCTACAAAGACAATAACGATCATTTCCCGTTACGAGGCACACTGTCTCGAGTTTCCATGTTCCGGGGAGCATTGTCAGCAGATCAGGTTCGCGAACGGTTTGCAGTGCTGAATGCGACACCTTGACGCCGGACTTCGTCACTGTGTTCCTCACTCCGGCTTACTGTGGGCCAGGGCGACCAGGCGAGGGCCCGCATTTCTGTGTGAATCCTGTGTCCAGCCGAATGTGGTGAGAACAACACGTTCCACCGGGTCATAAAACAGCATCAGATAAGCGTTGGTGTCATTGAGGAAGTGATAGACTTCTGCGGAACCGACAAAGACGAAGTCTCGCTCGTCTTCTGTTCGTGGAAGTGCAGCATCTTCTCCGTATCCGGTTGCATCCGGATAGTAGCTGAATCGGGAAGGAATCCCGTTTCCGTTGCACCACCAGTTTCCGTCACGGCTGACGCCACCGAATTTCCCAACAATGCTCATTCGAGAGTCGTCATCATCGTCGGCCGATTCCGGGTTGTTGGGGGCCCCGGACAACCAGCCGTGTGTTCGAAAGAACTGTCGATGTTCTTCGAAGGCCTTTCGTGCTGATGCATAGTGCTGTTTGAGTTCTTCGTAGTAGTCCGCGTCTTCCGGCGGCTCATTGCGAAATCGCTCCAGCTCGAAGTAATGAAAGTCCGTTATCAACTCGCACTTGTCGCCGAGCATCCGGTATCCAGGCCAGTCTTCGCCGCAGCACCAGGTTTCACACTCCTGGGGCGTTTCTTCACCAGGTGCGCCTTGAAACGGCTCGATCGGAATCACAAGGTGGATGACGCCAGGTTCTCCCGGAAGAAACCGGTCGACATTGATGGTGGCAGCCGGCAACAGGAATTCCGAATGACGGTCGACCTGGCTGGCGAAGACTTCTTCTGGTTCCGGGAACGCCTGGATCCCATCGCATCCCCGTAAATCCTTACACCGTTGTCATCTGACATCATACATTCCCTGATGTACTGGGGATCAACTTCACCATGTTGTTGCATCTTATGGTATTCGGCCGTCTGAAGGTGGTGGAGTCGTTTGGTTGCGATAAAACTTGGAGACTCGAATCACTGTTTCACGTTTATTCCCCGTCGTGGAGATTGCCATGAATCGATTCTGCAGGTCATTGCTTCCAGTGTGGGCTGCGGTCGTGTGCAGCAGCACGCTCGTTGCAGAAGAATGGTTGACATATCCCGGAGGAGACGGTCCCGGGAAAGGGAAGCATATCGTCTTTATTGCAGCCGAGGCCTCCTACCGGTCTGAGCTCTCGATGCCGTTGATGGCTCGGATTCTGAGTCGGCACGGGTTTCGATGCACCGTCCTCTTCGCGATTGATCCGAAAAACGGGACGATTGATCCACGAGTCAAAGACAACATTCCGGGACTCGAACAACTCAAAACGGCCGACCTGATGGTCGCCTTTCTCCGGTGGCGGGAACTTCCCGATGCCCAGATGAAGCAGATCATCGACTATACCGAGTCGGGGCGCCCGATCATCGGGATTCGAAACGCCACTCATCCCTTTCGGTATCCCACTCGACCGGATAGTCCCTACGCAAAGTACGGCTCAGACAGTAAAGCCCCGGCGGGTGGCTGGGGGCGGGACGTTCTTGGTGAAACATGGGTGTCTCACTATGGGAAAAACCTCGTCGAAAGTACTCGTGCTGACGTGATTAACTTTGCGGCCAGCCATCCGATCTTTCGTGGAATGCATCGCAGCTTCTGGATTCCAGATGACGTCTACGGCATTGGTGAATCGCTTTCCGGTGACAGTGAACCGATGTTGCTTGGGCAGCCACTCACGGGCTGGTCGGCGGATGATGAACCGGTTAAAGATAAACCTGCGATTCCGATCGCATGGACCAAGAGTTACACGGGTGTCTCCGGAGTGAAGGCACGCATCTTTACGACGACGATGGGACACGCGGACGCATTTCGCGTCGAAGATTTTCGACGGATGCTGACGAATGCATGTTACTGGTGCGTCAAACTGGAAGACCAGATTGACCCTCGTTCCGACGTGGCGACGACTGGGCCTTTTGAGCCGGGTGAGGCTGGCTTAAAAGGACTGAAGCTCGGCGTCAAACCCAACGATCCCATATACGCTGCCTCATCAGCTCCAGTCCGCGTGTCGGCTGGATTTCGAATCGACGATTCACAACCGGGCTGGCGCTCACTCACCAATGACGACCTTGTGAAGGTCAACAGTGCGGACGACACATGGAGCTGGCGAGACGGAGTACTTCACTGTACGGGGAAACCGGTCAGTGTGATTCGTTCGAAGAATCAGTACCGCAACTTTGAACTGGTGGTGGAATGGATGCACGAAAAGCCAGGCGGCAACAGCGGGGTGTTCGTCTGGGGAACGCCCGGCTCCATTGAACGGCTGACTGCAGCAGGCAAGTCAGGTCTGCCTCAGGGAATTGAGGTTCAGGTCCTTGACCACAGCTTTACTGACAACATGAAAGCACGTGGGGCAAACACAGACTGGTTTGGCACCAACGGTGATGTGTTTCCTGTCGGAGTCAAGATGAAGCCATTTCCTCCGCTGTCTCCCAATGGCAATCGGAGTTATCCCCGACGCCATATGGCGAACGGCCATGGAAAGTGGAATCACTACTACATTCGGGCGATCAACGGAGAAGTGCGTCTGTGGGTGAATGGTGCAGAAGTGTCTGGCGGCACGGCGTGTGACCCTGCTCAGGGCTATCTGTGCCTTGAGAGTGAGGGCTCACCCATTCAGTTTCGCAAGCTCAGGATTCGGGAACTGCCGTAGGCTGACGCTGGGCGTTTCAATTCTTAGCGGAGCGGCGCGAGCCGCCCGGCCGAGCGCGGTTACGAGTTGGCTGCGGGTTTGGTTGCTTCGAAGTCGGAGGGGGGCCGGCCGGAGTGCCTGCGCACTTCCGCTCCTCTCTCGGGCCCGGATTCAGGCATCATTCGGACATACTTAACGCCGCCGGTGGCTGTGATTACTTCGCCCCTGATTTTTCTTTTGGGGCAGGTTTGGGGGCTGGTTTCGGTTTGTCCCAGTCCTGCTTCTGCGAATACGGGTCGATGCGTTCCGGTGGTTTCTCGGTGGGCTTCATGTCGTGCCGAGCCAGTGCCTTACTGATGGCTGCCATCGTGTCGTAGGACGGCTTGAAGTTGCCTGGCCTGTAGCCAGCTGCGATCAGGTAAGGAGTTGATCCGCGTTTGTTTCTCTGGTGCCAGATCTTCACGTTGGCGTTCTGCTGATCGAGAAACGCAACAGCTTTAGGCAGATTCTTGTAAGCGGCACCGTGCATCGCCGTCTCTCCGCTTTTGTTGACTGCGTCGATGTCGACTCCCAGTTTCAGCAGGTAGCGGGACGAGGCAAGAATCTCTCTCTCGGTTCCGGCGGACGCGGCTTCCATCGTCCGCCCGATTCCGGTTGCTGCCATCAGAGCCGTACTTCCATCGGCGGTTCTCAGAAGAGGATCTGCGCCGAGGTCGACCAGAGTTCTCATCAGGGCCAGGTCAGCAGTCCATGCGGCAAGGTAAAAGGGCGTGGCTCCTTTCCAATGTTGTTTGCCACTGCTTGTGACCGCATTCACCTTCGCGCCATGTTTAACAAGCACTGCGGCAAACTGTAGCGATGTCATTGTGCCGGTTCCGTCTGGTGGCGGCAGGTCGTCCGGCCCGTCACCACCTCCCGGCTTGCGAACCCATGACAGCATGTGGAGGGGGCTGAATCCGGTTCGCATTTCGTTGGGATCTGCTCCGGCCTGCAATAGCGAAGCTGCCAGTTCGAAGTGGCCATTTTCCACGGACAGGCTCAATGGGGTCGTGCCTTTGGGCAGACGGCCCTTCTTTGGTGTGACAGATTCGTTGACATCGACACCAGCCTTCATGAGTGCCTCGACAACTGGTTGATGCCCCTCCCGTACGGCAAACAGTATGGGAGTGAACCCGGAATCGAGCTGATGCCGGATGTCGGCTCCTTCCCTGATCAGCAGTTGAACAACGTCGAGGTGTCCCTCGGCTGCCGCCCACATCAGAACGGTTTGATTCTTTCGGTCTTTCGATTCCACTCGGGCGCCGCTCTCCAGAAGGGCCTGCACAATGTCGGCTGAACCGGTGCGCGCCGCTGTCAGGATGGCTTCTTCGCCCTGCTGGGAGGTGTCCGGATCGACTCCGTGTTTCAGCAGTGCCTTAACAAGGACGACGTTTCCATTCTGGCAGGCGCTGTACAGCGGAGTCAGGCCATATCGATTCTCGGGGGCAGGTTTGGCGCCCGCACCCAGGAGCATCAGCCCAAGTTCCGTATCGTCGTGATAGGCGGCCCAGTGAAGTGCTGTGGTTCCGTCAACCTGAGCTGCGTTGAGACCAATATTCTGTTTCAGGAGTTTGACTGCCGTCTCGCGATCTTTGCTTTCCACTGCATCCGCCAACGGTGAATCGGCTGCGATGAGAGTCAAGCACTGCAGCAGGCAGGAAAGAACAGCAAGTCGATACATGACAGCAGGCTCGGAAATGGGTGAGATGTGTTTACCTGCTGCGTCTCCAGTCCGCAGCATCAGTTATCAGAGTGCTTCTAGTCAAAGAGGCCATCAATTGTACCGGTACTGTCCGCGAATCTGTCCAGTGGGACACCGGCCTTGTTCAACAGTGAAAGATGCACATTGGCCAGCGGAGTTGGTTCGTCAGACGTGATGTGTCGCCCACCCCGCATCTGTCCGGCGGCACCGCCTGCGACCAGTGTCGGCAGATTAATATGATCGTGCACATTCGGATTGCCGATTCCGGAGCCATACAAATACAGGGAATGATCCAGCAGGCTTCCATTGCCATCAGGAGTCTTCGCCAGCTTCTGCAGAAACTCGGAGAACAGCGAAACATGGAAGGCGTTGATCTTTGACATCTTCTCAATCTTGTCCGGATTGTTCCCGTGGTGCGAAAGCGGGTGATGAGGATCCGGAACGCCAATCTCAGGATAGGTGCGATTGCTCGTTTCACGTGCTAACTGGAATGTAATGACCCGAGTCACGTCGGCCTGCATGGCCAGCAGCTGCAGGTCAAACATGAGTCGAGCATGGTCGCCAAATGCAGCAGGGACGCCCAGGGGACGATCAAGATCGGGCAGCTCGACGTCCTTTGCCTGAGACTCTGCCGCCTGGATCCTGCGTTCCACTTCGCGGATGGACTCGAGGTACTCGGAGACGCGATTGCGGTCGGCTGGTCCCAGTTCTCTTTGCAGAGCCTGCATGTCTTCTCTGACTGAGTCCAGCAGGCTCGCACGCTTCTGTAGTGCCTTCTGCCGCTGAGCCTTCGTACCGCCTTCGCCGAACAACATTTCAAAAACCATGCGCGGATGCGCTTCTGCCGGCAGCGGGGTGGTCGGCGACGACCATGACAGATTGTTCTGATAGACACACGCATATCCGTTGTCGCATTGGCCGACCAGTTTGAGGAGGTCCATCGCCATCTCAAGTGATGGGAGCTGAGTGTCTCGCCCGATGTGTCGCGCGGCGATCTGGTCGACGGTTGTGCCGAGGTAATAGTCGGTGCTCTCGGTGACTTTGGCCCGGGCGCAACTCAGAAAGGACGAATTTGATGTTGCGTGAGAACCTGGGTAGGCGTTCGCCAGTTCGAGGTTCGAGATGACCGTGACATTATCTTTGACAGGTGCCAGAGACTTAAGAATGGGGGGCAGATCATCGGGCAGACGTCCTCCCGATTTCTCAGTTTCCGGTGTCCACCGAGACATGTCAGCGCCCATTGGCATGAAGACATAGCCCAGTCTGCGAACGGGACGCGCTGGAGTCCTGTCGAGCGCTGTGGCTGCCGGCACCATGGCGTCTAACAGTGGAAGTGCCAGAGCGACACCGGTGCCTCGCAGGAATCTGCGTCGTGGCAAAGCTCTTCTGGTCAGTGTCATGGGGTCTGTTTCAGTTTTGGTTTGAATAAATGATTTGCGGCGACACTGCTACTGAGCCGTACTCATGCGGAACGGCACGCTCTTCACGATTCCAAGGATAACTGATGAGAACCGATATCCCTCATCGGCAGATTCCCTGACGATTCTTCGGACGGCAGGTGCATCAAACGGTTCAATTCCCCGGCCAAGGCCAAATGTCATCAGTTTTTCCGTGAATGCTGTGACAAACAGCTCAGGACGTGACAGTAAACTCGTTTCCAGTCCTGCCACCCCCGAATACTCCCTGCCCCCAGGCATCGTTCCTGTGACGTCCAGTTGGACGCCGTCTTCATGAGTTCGCCAGCGGCCGATCGCGTCGTAGTTTTCGAGCGCAAAGCCAATTGGGTCCATCAGATTGTGGCAGGACGCACAAGCGGGATTTGATCGGTGCTGACTCAGCCTGACGCGTATCGGCAGGTTCTGGTCGATTTGATTCTCTTCCAGTTCCGGGACGTCATCAGGCGGAGGAGGTGCGGGTGATCCCAGGATGTTCTCAAGCACCCAGTTACCTCGCAGCACGGGAGATGTTCGCGTGGCGTACGAGGTGACAGTCAGGATGCTGCCATGACGGAGGAGCCCACCGCGGTGGTGATTGGATTGCAGCTGGACGCGCCGAAAACGAGTTCCGTAAATGTTGGGGATCTCATAGTGCTTCGCGAGTCGTTCGTTGAGAAATGTGTAGTCCGCATGCAGCAGGTCCGTGAGCCCCCGGTTCTCCCGAATGATGCTGTCAACGAACAATTCTGTCTCCATGCGAAATGCCTGCCGCAGATTGTCATCGAAGTCCGGGAAAAGGCGATGATCGGGGGTAATGGAATCGAGGTTTCGCAGATAGAGCCACTGACCGGCGAAGTTTGTGACCAGTGAACGCGACCGCGGGTCTTTGAGCATGCGCTGAACCTGCTGTTCGAGAACCTTTGGCTGACTGAGTTGGCCCGATTCCGCAACGGCAAGAAGCTCCGCATCCGGAATGCTGCTCCACAGAAAAAATGAGAGCCGTGAGGCGAGCTCGATATTGTTTATGAAATAAGAATCGCCTGGCGAAGCAGTCCCGGGAGCGTGTTCGGCGCGGAACAGGAATCGAGGGCTGACCAGAACGGAACTGATGGCTGATTCCATACCAGCGCTAAATCCACCTTCTTGAAACCCTGCTTCGAAAAACGCCAACGGTCGTTTGAGATCAGCTTCATTGACGGGACGTCGGAACGCCAAACGGGTCAGTCTTTGCAGGATCCTGCGAGCTGCCGCTGTCGGTTGCTCACCTCTCCCGGGCCGGCCAACACCGGTCTGCCCGCTGCTGTCAGGCTCGGCGGTCTGCTTCTCGTCGAATGGGCCTGTAATCGACAGCTGAAACACGGCTGGGTTCTGTCGTGGGTGACGATGATAATTGAAGCGTGCGATGTAAGGCTTACGCTTTGTCTCAATCAATGACTTTGGCATCGCAATAAATGTGACGCCCACTTTTCGCTGCCCTGCCCTGACCGAGAATCTCTGTTTCAGATGAGCATCTGCCTGGCTGTGATCTCTGCCTGCCTTGAGTTCGAATGAGGCGCTCTTCTGACGATCAATCAGAATCTCGAGCGTGTGGTTACCGTTCAGACCTTCAATCTTCTCGTTTCGATCCCGCGTCAGATGTACCTGGAATTCATAGACCCCATCAGTTGGAAAGTGGTGGTTGATCACCATTCCGCCACGTGTTCCCAATGGCAGTCCAGGAACATGGTCCTCCTGTGTCTCATCCGCCGGAGGCCGAAAGGTGACTCCGGACGGGCCAGCCGAATTTCCTGCGGCCAGACGCCCGATCTTCTGAGCAGCGGCCACATAACGATTTAGCAGGACGGGGGATAGTTCCCCCACTGTGATGTTGTCAAATCCGTGGCTGGGCTCATCCGCCGGAAGCATTGTGCGTGCATCGATCTGTACCCCGAGCAGGTCGCGGATGGCGTTCTGATATTCCGTCCTGTTGAGCCGCCGCAAACCAGTCGAAGGCCCCGGGTTCGGAGCATGATCTGCGTGTTGATCAAGGCGAGTGACCAGCGAAGACACAAGGGCGTCATACTGCGCTTCAGTTGGCCGATCCGAATCAATCGGCGGCATGTGTCGAGTCTTGAGCTTCCGAACCACCTTTTCCCAGGAGTCGGGTGCGTCAGCAATCTTCTTCTTCAACAATGTATTCAGATCCAGATTTGCTTCCGATGATCCGTCTGCATGACAATCCGCGCAAAACTGCTGCACGATGCCCTGCTGAAAAGCCGGCAGTAAATCGTCAGTGCTCTGATCAGCCGGGCAACGTGTTGCCAGTGTCAATAACAACAGCAACAGCCATCGGTGAGGTGTGACTCGGAGGTTGAATTTCATGACTCACTCCTGACATCCAGTCGGCATGGTAGTCAGGGAATTCGGAATTTTCAGGAACGCAGCAGACCGATGGTACCGCTGCTGTGTTCAGTCGGTCAATGTTTCAGCTGAATCGAAGTGGATTTGCTGGTCAGGCTCCAGGCAAGCCGCTCAAGGGAGAGATTTCTGCTCATTGCATGAGAGAATTACCTCGCCTATGCCAGCAGATCGGCGACCATTTCACCATTTTCGACCAGCGGCAGAGGGCGTCCCAGGCGGTCCGGGATGAGGCGGTGCGAATCGACACCCA
>MDSW01145322.1_pt1 | contig 12456 bp, 11 predicted proteins | sample 811171 | NCBI WGS metagenome assembly MDSW01 (sample SAMN05326641, study PRJNA326480) | marine metagenome | isolation source: seawater | place: Atlantic Ocean: North West | collected 2012
CAACAAGGGTTTTATAAGCATTTGTACGATAAATGCAATAAATCATTTTGCATTAAAATATGCTAATTATTTGAATGAAAACTGAATTTTTTATGAAAAAATCTACTTTTTTAATAATTGGAAGGCACGCCGTTACTGAGGCTTTAAAAAACCCCTCTAGAAGGGTTCATAGAATATTTATTACAGAAGACGCTTTGAAAAAGCTGAATAGAGAAAATCAAAACTATAATTTATTAAAAAAAGTTCATGTTTTTTATAAAACAAAGAAAGAAATAGACAATTTATGTAGCAAAGAAGAAATTTCTCATCAAAATATAGTTGCTGAAATTGAGGATTTAGAGCAAAAAAATATTAAAGATTTTTTAAAAACACATAACAAAAAAAATATAAATTTTATAGCCTTGGAAGAAGTTACTGACCCTAGAAACATAGGTTCTATTATTAGAAGCGCTGTTAGTTTTGGGTTAGATGGCCTTATAGTTAAAGAGAGATCTTTCCCAGCAAAAAGTAAACTTTTATTCAAAAGTGCAAGTGGAGGAATGGAGCATATTAATATATTTAAAGTATCTAATATAAATACTACATTGAAATATCTAAAATCAAAGGGTTTCTGGGTAAGTGCTTTCGATGTAGACTCAAAAAAGGATTTTACTGAAAATAAATGGGAAGGTAAAAATATTTTATTATTTGGTTCTGAGGGCTATGGGATTAAAAGAAATACCATTAATAATTCTGACTTTATATTTAAAATAAAAATTAATAGAAATATGGAAAGTTTAAATATTGCGAATTCCGTAGCAATTGTTTGTCACTATATTGATAAAATTATCAATAAAAAAAATTGATTGTATTTATTTTTTAGTATAATTAAGTTTTCAATATGCCCTCATAGCTCAATTGGTAGAGCAATTGATTTGTAATCAATAGGTTCGCGGTTCGAGTCCGTGTGAGGGCACCATTTTTACACTTTTTTAAATATTTTTTTAATTTGATTTATAAAAACTTTTTTTTCTTTAAGAGTTTTGTTTTTATAATATTTGAATGAAGCAAATTCTTTCGTATAATTTTTAAAAATTTTATTCACTGCATTATTAATATTATTTACATTTTCAAGACATTCTGTGAATTTATATTTTTTTTTTATAGGTATATCCTGATTGTTTTTTGCACTTCCCTTTAAATTCGTTATAATGCAATTATTAAATAATACTGCTTCTCGAGGCATTTTATCTTTGCCAGGGTGATATCCGAAATCCATATAAATTTTTGTTTTTTTAAAAATATTAAATAATTGATTTTTTTTATATCCTTCTAAAATAATAAATTTTGCATTTATTTTATCCTTAAGTAGATTTATGAAATCATTACTTTTATGTGAATAGCAAATTATATTTTTTTTATCTTTTTTTTTATTTTTTGATAAAATTATATTTTGGTAGTCATTAAGTAAATATTTATTTTTAAATTGTTTAAAATAATTGAAAACATAAAACGATTGCATTAAATGATATGATGCTTGTTTAACCTCTTTTTCTTTTTCAATTTTTTTAAAACTATAAATTGTTTTTAAATAATCTTGGTATGTGTAAATTCCAAATCTAAAATTAATAAGATGATTAATTTTAGATATTACATTATACGGAATTTTTTTAATAGATCTTATTAATTTTGAATTTTCTTCTCTAAATTTGTAACCTAAATAATTATCCAAACTTAACCACCAAATTATTTTTTTTATATTCTTAAATTTTAATGAATATTTTAGAAAGGTGTAATGCTCTGGTATAATCAAAATATTTTCTGAGTGGTCATCTATATAATTTGAAAATTGAAGTTTAAAATGCAAATAATTTTTGTGTACTGGATTTTTAATATCTTTTGGTAAATAAACCATATAACAATTTTTATTAAAAATATTTTTTAAATGATAACCTAATTCATGTAAGCATTCTGGGCCTCCTGTGGATGTATTCGCTGGAGCAAGGATGAAAATTTTAGACTTGTTATAAATTAAAATTTTTTTCATTCCACTATTTCCATCCATAATTTTTTAAAGAGTTAAAACTAATTGATAATACTGATTTTATATTTTTAAAAAAACTAAGTTGATTAAATTTTTTGTTGATCCGCCATAGGTTAAATAAATTATTGAATTTATTTGATGATCTATTTTGTTTTGTCATTCTATAAAATACAAAAGTATTTTTTATTTTTATAGCATTAATATTTTCTCTTAAAATATCGCACTTAAACAAATAGTCCTCATGCATAACATCTTTAAATTTAATTTTTCTAATTATTTCTCGTTTTAACAAAATGGATGAAGTGCTCATTGTTGAACTTAAAATAAAATTACTTAAATCATAAAAGTTAGGAAGTTCAATTTTTTTTTTTACAGTTGAATCTTTAAAATAGCTTATGTCAGTGTAGGTGAAATCTAAATCATTTTTTAGCATATCTTTAATTTGTAAATTCAATTTTTCTTTAGGCCAAAAATCATCTGAGTCTAAAAAAGCCACATAATCAGAATTAGATTGTTCTATTCCGAGATTTCGACAGTGATGTGGGCCATAATTTTTATCCGTGAATATTAATTTAATATTATCGTAACTTCTGTAGTCATTTAAAATTCTCCTAGAATCATCATTAGAAAAGTCATCAATTAAATATATTTTCCAATTTTTATAAGTTTGATTAATTACTGACTCTAAACATTCTTTTAGATATTTAGCTTTATTATAATTAGGAATTATTATATCTATTAAAGGTGTTGTTTTCATTTAACTATTATATGAAAAATTAATTTAAATAATATGGAGCCCAGAAGCAATTTAAAAGTTTTTTTTGTCAAATTAATCTCAATTACGTTTGCGATCATTATAATTATAAACGTGATATATAATATATTTTTAGCAGACAAAATGGAGATGATAAACAAATTATCTTCTCTAGATAAAGAAGCAGCTGAAGTTATAAAAAACAAAATACGAGATGAGATTAAGAGTGGATTAGAAAAAGATAGAATCCTGTCTCAAGAAGATGCTAACTTGTTAAAAAAATTTATAAATAAAATTTCTTCCGAATTAAAAGAGTAAAAATAAATTGAAAAAAATTTTATCACTCTTACATGATCAAAATAAAAATTTTAAAATATTCGCTATAATTTTTTCAATTTATTGCGCGTTAATATTGGGTATTTCGTGGGATGAAAATTATTATAAAATTTTAGGAGAAAAAAATCTTAGTTATCTACTTTCATTTGGAATAATTGAATCTGAGTATTTTTCAAAATTTAGATATTCTACAATATACTGGTCTTTTTCAAGTTTAATTGGCCAAATAATACCAGAAAAATTTAGTGATCAATTTTACCACTTATTAAATACATTCTTTGGATTGTTAGTAATAGTTGGGGTTTATAAAATTGCAAAATTATTATTTAACAAGTCAATAGGAATAATCTGTTCCTTTTTTTTATTTTTTTTACCAACATTTTTTGGACACCTTGCAATAAATAACAAAGATACAATTTTGGCCTTGTCACACGTTTGGATTTTTTATTATTTAATTAAGTATAATTCACAAAATTATTCAAATCTAACTAAGTTAAAGATTATTAGCAAAATTGCTTTTTTTTCAGCACTTGGTACTGGTATCCAATTATTATTTCTTGGTTCTACACTTCCTCTAGTTATTTATTTTCTTTATAATTATTTTTTTATAAAAAAAAGAAAATTAAAAGCTTTAATTATTGATTTTTTAATTTTTATAACAATATTTTATTTAATTTTAGTTTTATTTTGGGTTGATGCACACCCAAACATTTTTTCTTTACCGTACAAATTTTTTTTAATGACTTTGACTCTGGACATTGGTTGGCCTTTCAATGTTTCTAATGGAAATTATTTCTTTTCCAAAGAAGCGCCTTTTTATTACATTTTTGAAAACTTATTATTTAAACTTCCTGAATTTATAATTTATTTATATTTAGTGTTTACATTTATTTTATTATTCAATTATAAAAAATTAAAAAAAAAATATTTTAATTTAAACAAACATTTAATATTATTTATTAGTATATTGTTGTATCCAAGTATAATAATATTATTTATTCCATACCCTATATATGATGGGCTAAGGCTTTTTTTATGGTTTATACCTTATATTGTTTTTATTCCAGCTATAACGTTAGATTTTGTGTATAACAATTTGAAATATAGAGAATTTAAATTAGTATCAATTCTCTTTGCTCTTTTATTTTTATATCATTTATTTAATTTTTTTAGTATTACCCCTTATCAATATACTTACCTAAATTCACTTAATGGAAAAAAAATTAACAGGTATCAAAAGTTTGAGGGTGATTATTGGTCAGTTTCGCTTAAAGAGCTTATATTTGAGTCTAAATTAAATTCTGATAAACAAATTAGATATGCTACCTGTGGATTGAACTCTGAAATAGCAAAAATATATATGAAAAAGAGATATAAGAATACTTTAAATACTAATATTGAAAACGCACAATATCTTATATTAACTAATAGAACTTTATATTCTCAAAAAATGGGAAAAATTTCTAATTGTTTCGATGAATTTAATTTTAAAAATATTTTTTACGTAAAAAGAAATGGTGTTATTTTGTCTGCAATAAAAAAAATTGATAAATGAAAAAAAATTTTGATCAACCAGATTTATTAATAGTTGGTGCAGGTCCAGTAGGCTGTGTTATTGCTGAGAGAGCAGCCAAAGTAAAGAAATGGAAATCGCTAATTATTGACAAAAGAAATCATATAGCTGGTAATTGTTTTGATAAGACAAATAATAAAGGGATCAGGATACACAAGTATGGCCCTCATTATATGAGGTTTAAAAAAAAGAAAATTTATAATTACATAAGTAAATTTACTAAATGGATAAAAGGAAACTACATTGTAAAATCGAATATTAAAGGAAAATTATATCCAATACCAATTAACCTTACTACATTAGAAAAATTTTTTAAACGAAAATTTAAAACGCCTGCTGAGGCAAAAAAATTTATAGAAAAAAAAAGAATTAAAATAAAAAAAATTAAAAATAGTGAGGATTTTATTTTATCTAAACTTGGTAAAGAGATTTACGAGAATTTTTATAAAAATTACACAATAAAACAGTGGGGCATTCACCCTAAGAATTTAGATAAAAGTGTCGTTGGAAGACTCCCGATAAGATTCGATAGAAACCCTTATTATGTTAATCAAAAATTAAAAGTTATGCCTAAAAAAGGATATACAAATCTCTTTTCAAATATGATCAAAGATCAAAATATAAATCTATTGTTAAACACATCTTATGAAAATATTAAAAAAAAAATAAAACCGAAGCTTGCTACTATTTACACTGGACCGCCTGATGCTTTTTTCAACTTTAAATATGGAAAACTAGACTGGAGATCATTAGAATTTAAATTCAAAACATCGAAACAAAAAAAGATACAAGAGTGCGTTCAAATAAATTTTCCTAATGATAAAAAATATACTAGGAAAGTTGAAATAAAACATGTTACAAGGCAGAAGTCTCAATACACTACTTTATCTTACGAATTCCCGAATTCAAAAGGGGATCCTTATTACCCAATCAATAATCATAAAAATAGATCGATGTTTAAAAAATATAAAAAATTGATTAAAAAAGCAGAAAAAAATCATGTTTTTTTTGAGGGTAGATTAGCTACTTATCGATATCTTAATATGGATGAAGTTATAGAAAAAGCTCTTAACCTATTTAGTAAATTAAAAGAAAAATATTAATTATGAAAAATATATTAGTTACTGGAGGTGCCGGATATATAGGGAGTCATATAGTTGAACAACTAATTAAGTTGAAAAAAAAAGTTATAATTGTAGATAACTTATCAACTGGAAAAAGAAGGTTAATTAACAAAAAAGCTAAATTTTATAAAGGTGATATAAAAAATAGTAACAAAGTTGATTTTGTAATAAAGAAAAATAAAATAGACTCAGTAATTCATCTTGCTGCTAGTCTGAGTGTAGGAGAAAGTCAAAAAAAGCCAAAAAAATATTTTAATAATAACGTTATAGGAACAAAAAATTTAGTAGAATCTTCATTTAAAAACGGAGTTAAAAATTTCATTTTTTCTTCAACATGTGCAGTTTATAAGGATGGATTAAAAGTTGTAACTGAAAAATCAAATCTACTTCCTAGAAGCATCTACGGAAAAACTAAACTTTTAGGAGAGAAATTAATTATAAATAAATTTAAAAAACAAAATATAAAATTTGCTATTCTTAGATTTTTTAATGTAGCAGGTGCAAGCAAAAGTGGAAAGATTGGACAAATAACAAAGGGAGATCAACTATTTAAAAATCTTTCGATAGCTTCGAAAAAAAAAAATCCGAAGATAAATATATATGGAAATAATTACAAAACAAAGGACGGGACTTGTGTTCGTGATTATATTCATGTCTCTGATATCTCTAAAATACATATAAAAGTATTAAAAAAATTAAATCTTAATAGAAAATCTATTATTTTAAATTGTGGTTATGGTATAGGTGTTTCTGTTTTAGAGGTAATAAATGAATTTAAAAAACAAATTAAAAAAAAAATTACTATTGTTTACAAAAAAAAAAGAAAGGGCGACATGGAACATATAATTTCCAATAACACTAAAATTAAGTATTACTTGAAGTGGTTTCCAAAAAAAAATAACCTATCTGCAATAGTCAAGAGCTGTATTAGTTGGGAAAAAAAAATTAAATAATACTAAATATTTCTTCTACTTCTTTCAACTGATCCCTTTTTGCAAGTAAAATTACTAAATCATCTTTTTCAAAAATAAAATCAGAACGTGGTATTAAAACTTCTTTTTTTCTAACTACAGCACCAATTCTTAAATCATCTGGCAAATTGCTTTCCTTTATTTTTTTATTTAATAATCCAGATCCTTCTAAAATTTTTGCCTCTATAAATTCATATTCACCGTCTAGTAAAGAATAAACAGAACCAATTGTCCCTTTATGAACATGCTCCATTATTCTTGAAACAGTTGTTAAACGCGGATCAACAAGATCGTCGATGTTCAATGAACTTTGTAATAAGCTGTAATTTGATTTATTTACAATCGCTATAGTTCTTTTTTTTTGACCAGTTTTTTCTGCTAATACGCAAGCCATTATATTGTTTTCATCATCATTTGTAAGGGCTAAAACTGTTTCTGATTCTTCTAGATTTGCTTCTTTTAAAATTTCTTCATCTAAGGCATCTCCATTTATTACTATAGAAGAGGATAGGTCTGATGCTATCTCCTCTGCTCGCTCTTTATTTTTTTCAATTATTTTAACTCTTATTCCTTCAAAATTCTCCTCTAACATTCTCGCTAAATGAAAACCAATATTTCCACCGCCAATAATTAAAATTTTTTTTGATACTTTTTCTTCATGACCAAAGGCTTTTAAGATTTGATTCAATTGTTCACTGCTTACAACCACGTAAACATTATCTCCTTCTAATAATTTATCGTTTTTTTTTAAAAAAGAAAATTTTTCTTTTCTAACCAAGCCTACAATATTGGCTTTAAAATTTGGAAACTTTTCGGTTAACTTTGTCAAAGGAGTGTTTATTATTGGACAAGATTTTTCAATTGCAATTTCAAGCATTTTAACTTTATTATTTGCAAAAGGGACATTATCTAACGCACCTGGTGCTTCCAATCTTCTAAATAAAGATTTAGCGACTTCTTTTTCTGGGGAAATAATTACATCGATTGGTATGTTGGATTTATTATATAACTTGTTCCATTTACCCTCTAAAAAGTCTTTTGTTCTTATTCTTGCTATTTTTTTTGTAATATTAAATAATGAACTTGCTAATTGGCAAACAACCATGTTTGTTTCGTCATTTCTTGTGACTGCAATTATCATATCAGCATTTTCAGCTCCAGCATTTTCAAGTACAGAGGGTAATGAAGCTCTTCCAACTATTCCTTTTACATCTTGAGTATCATTAATCTTTTTAATATCTTCAGAGGATTGATCTATTACGGTTACAGAATGTCCTTGAGAAGATAATTGTTTGCTAATAGAAAAACCGACTTTTCCAGCCCCACAAATGATTATGTTCATTTTAATTTATACCTTTAATGCCAAGAGATTTTAACTTTCTATGTAATGCTGTTCGATCCATACCAATAAAATCAGCTGTCTTAGATATATTGCCGTGATTTTTTTTAAGTTGTATCATAAGATATTCTTTTTCAAATTGTTCTCGGGCTTCTTTTAAAGGTGATGAAAATGTATCTTTAGATAAGGAACCGTTGTCTCTACCTGTACTATTAGACAAAATATCAGAAATTAAGGTACCTATTTTTTCTTTACTTTCATTAGCAGATAAAATCGTAACTCTTTCAACTAAATTTCTTAACTCTCTAACATTTCCTGGCCAATTATAAGTATAAAAAAGTTCATTTTTTGTATCAATTTCAATCTCAGGAACACCGTTTATCTCTGATACTTTTTTTTTAAAATATTTAATTAAATGTGGTATATCTTCAGTGCGTTCTGTTAAAGGGCATAATTCTATAGGCACAACGTTTAATCTATGAAATAAATCTTCTCTAAATTTACCTGAAGATACTTCTGATAAAAGATTTTTTGATGAAGATGATATTATTCTTATATTTACATTAATGTCTTGTTTGCCATTAACTCTTTTAAATTTTTGGTCTATTAGTACTCTTAAAATATTTGCTTGTGTCAAAATAGGTATTTCTGTTACTTCATCTATCAATAAAGTTCCCTTATTAGCTCTATCTAAAGCACCAAAAGAAATTGTTCCATCATTATACTCTTGGCCAAATAGTTCTTTTTCATAAGTATTTTCTTTGAGTGAAGCTGCGTTAATTACTATAAAAGGTTTATCTTTTCTCACTGAAAATTTGTGTATCTTTCTAGCAACTAATTCTTTTCCTGAGCCAGTCGGTCCAGTTATTAATACTCTGCTTTCAGTGCTTGCTAATTTCTCAATAGTTTTTCTAGTTTTTGTGATTGATAGACTGTTTCCTATTAATTCAAAAGAGTGAAATAATTTATTTTCTATCAATTCTCTTTCCTCTTTAAGAGCAGCTGCCTCTAAAGCTCTTTTAACGTAATTTAAAAGTTTATCTGCTGAAAAAGAAGCGCCTTTTTCAATAAATTCATAAGCCCCTAATCTAATAGACTCTACTGCAGTAGGAACAGTAGCATGACCTGAAATCATTATTATAGGTATAGAGCTATTTTTTTTGTTAATTATTTTAAGAAGGTCAATTCCATCTTTGTCTAATCTGTCTAATTTAATATCAATTATCGCTAAATCTGGAAGTTTTTTATTAATTTCTAAAACTGCTTGATCGTAATTAGCGGCAGATCTCACAGAAAAATTATTTTCTTTAAGAATGTTACATATAAGAAATCTTATATCCGGATTATCGTCAATTACTAATATTTCTTTATTCATTTATTTTAATAGGCAACCAAATTTCGATGGTAGTTCCTTTCTTATTTTTTATAACAAGTTCTCCTGAATGTTCATTAATAATTTTGTTTACAATTGGCAACCCTAAACCTGTGCCACTTTTTTTTGTTGTATAGTACGGCGTCATTGCTTTTTTTTTATCAGATATTCCTTCGCCATTATCAGTTATAAGAATGACTATATAATCATTATTATCGATAATTTCTATGTCAATTTTTCCCTTATAATTAGGGTCTTTATTAATTTTTTCAATAATAGACTCGTCTGCATTTTTAATTAAATTAATAAATACTCTGTATAATTGATCTTCATCACAGCTTATCAAATAATTCTTTTTATTTTTTTTAAAAGTGATTTTGCTTTTTAATGAAACATTTAAAAACTTTATTGACCTATCAATTATTTTTGAAATTTCTTTTTTTTCAAACACAGGTCTTGGCATTCTTGCAAAATTTGAAAATTCATTAACTAATTTTTCTATATCCTTTATTTGTCTATTAATTGTATGTAAATAATTTTCAAATTGTTTTTTTTCTTCCCCTATTTTAGATGAATATTTTTCTTTTAATCTATCAATTGATAATTGAATCGGAGTTAATGGATTTTTTATTTCATGGGCTAACTTTCTCGCAACAACTTCCCAAGCCTCATATCTCTCTGCGGTAAGTAACTTGTCTTGTTGTTTTTTAAATCTTGTTATCATATTGTTAAAATTTGAATTTAATCTCTTAACTTCTTCATCAGCCTCAATTTCTGGCACTTTTGTATCAAGAATACCTTTACTAATATTTTCAGATGCTTCTATCAAATTCACTATTGGTTTTGTTAATCTTCTTGCAAAAGTAATTGCGATTACAGTAGATAAAAATAATAAAAGCGTTACTACAATTATATAAATTATTGCAAAAGTTATTTTAATTCCAGTTTGACTATTTTCTACAGAGTAATAGAAGCTTACAGCTTGTTCTGTTTCATTTAAAAATTTTAATATTTCTGGGTCTATGTTTCTGGATATGTAAAGATAAGTATCTATAAATGAATTCAGTTTAATCATTACAGAAGTTTTGCTCTCCAAGCTCGCTGGAATTGAAACTGGAATTCTTTTGAGAGCTTCGTCAAATATATTTTCCTCTGGAACTATAAATTTTTCATCAGAATTATTCGTATCTGAAACTAAAATATTTCCAGCTCCATCTATAAGATAAACATCATCAATTCTTCTTAATATTTTTTCAGCATTTATTACCCGTAAAAATTGTTTAGGATTTGAGTAAAATAGATTAGAAGCTCTATTCAAACCTACGCTCATTAAAATAACATCCGATTTAACATTTTTTTTACTTTCTTCTAAATAATTCTTAGCTACATCATTAGAATTATTTACAGCTTTAGTTATTTGATCATCAAAATATCTCTCCAAACCAAAATTAAAAATAAAAAGAGAAAATACGGCTATAAGCAATGATGGAATAAAAGTGAATAAAGAGAATAGAGAAACATATTTAAAATTTGTTTGTGAGCCAGACTTATTTTTTTGACCTGCCGTATAAAATCTTATGAAATTCTTAAAAATTAAATAGAAAAAAATAAGTAATAAAATGATATCTACAAAAAGAAGGATAAATAAATTTTTTTCATTAAGTGGGACAAATCCCTCATTAATAAATGTAAGAAAAGTTATAATTCCTAAAAAAATACAGGTAAATGAAGATATAATTATCCAATTAAAGTTTTTAATTATTTTGAACATATAATTAACTATTTATATAAATATACTATAATTTATTACAATGAGTTTTTGTTTAATTATTTTAGCTGCAGGTAATAGCTCTAGATTTAAATCAAATTTGCCTAAACCTTATCTAAAAATTGGGGGTAAATCACTGATTGAAATCAATGTCAATAAAGCGAGAAAAGTAAAAGATATTAAAAAGATTGTTATCGTAATTAATTCAAAACATAAAAAACATTTTAGAAAGCTTAAATTGAAGAATGTACTAGTCTTAACTGGTGGAAAAACACGACAAGAGTCTACTTTCAACGCTCTTAAATATCTCAATAATAATCAAAAAATAAAAAATGTTTTAATTCATGATGCAGCTAGACCAAATTATTCATCAAAATTACTACATTCATTAATTAAAAATATCAAAAAAAGTAAAGCGGTAATACCAAAAATAAAAATAAATGATGCGATTAAACAAATTTTTGATAGTAGCAATTTTGAATATATAACTAGTAGAGATAGAGAAAATACTTTTTTAACTCAAACACCACAATGCTTTAAATTTAAAGATATATTTGAATTGCATAAAAAAAACGGAAAAAAATATCACGACGATGACATCTCGTTGTTTGAGGATATTAATGATGTTAAATTTGTAGAGGGAAATAAAGAAAATTTTAAAATTACTTCGCTGGAGGATTTTGAATTTTTAAAAAAAATATACAAATCTAAGATGTTTTTAGGTATAGGATTTGATGTTCATAGATTGGTGCCTAATAAGAAATTGTATTTAGGTGGATTAAAAGTCAAATCAAAATTTGGAACTTTAGGTCACTCTGACGGGGATCCAGTATTACACTCTATTACAGATGCAATACTTGGAGCATGTAAAATGGGAGATATAGGTCAAATGTTTTCAGATAAAAAAAAAGAATTTAAAAATATAAGATCAACAATCTTACTAAACAGTGTAATTAAAAAAATAAAAAATGAAGGTTATTTTATTAACAACATCGATATAAATATAATCACTCAAAAGCCTAAAATTAAAAATTTAAAAAAAAAGATGATTAAAAATATAGCTGAGCTTTGTGAGATTTCAATAAACCAAATAAACATTAAAGGTAAAACCACTGAAAAATTAGGTGTTATCGGAAAAGAAAAAGCGATAGCATGTGAAGTCATAGCATCAGTAGTAAAATATGATTAAAACTTTA
>MDSW01126408.1_pt1 | contig 12455 bp, 14 predicted proteins | sample 811171 | NCBI WGS metagenome assembly MDSW01 (sample SAMN05326641, study PRJNA326480) | marine metagenome | isolation source: seawater | place: Atlantic Ocean: North West | collected 2012
CGTTAGTCACGCTAAAAATAAAACTAAAAGAAGGTTTTTACCAAATCTTAAAAAAGTATCTTTTAGAAGTGATATTCTTAAAAAAGATATAAAACTTAATGTAGCTAATGCAGCTTTAAGAACAGTCGATTTTAAAGGCGGACTTGATAAATTTCTTAAGACAGCAAAAAATTCCAAACTTTCAAAAAAAGTAAAAAAAATAAAAGCTTCTATTTCGGCAAAGTTATAATATGAATCTTTATTATAAACTGTCAATTTTGATGGGAATTGTGGTAGTTGTTTCTAATTACCTAGTTCAATTTCCATTTGAGTATCTAGGTCTCAAAGAAATTTTGACATATGGAGCCTTTAGTTATCCAATAACATTTTTAATTACTGACTTAGCTAATCGTGCTTATGGGAAAGCAGTTGCTAGAAAAGTAGTTTATTTTGGTTTTATGATTGGAATAATGCTCACACTTTTTGTTTCCACAAATTTTGAAGACATAATTTCAATAAGAATTGCAGTAGGTTCGGGAACTGCGTTTTTTATTGCGCAAAACTTAGATGTACAAGTATTTGATCAATTGAGAAAAAAGAGTTGGTATGTTGCACCTATTACATCATCTATTGTTGGTTCAGTAACCGATACTTTTTTATTTTTTTCTATCTCTTTTTACGCAACAGGCATACCATGGATTACTCTAGCTTTAGGTGATTTAGCAGTAAAACTTATAATTTCTTTAATGATGCTAATACCTTTTAGACTTCTATTAAATAGAGTAAGAGACTATACAACTAATTCAGTTTCTAAAGCAAAAAGCTAATGAAGTGTTTTTTTATTTTTCTCGACAAATAAATCGGTTAATTGATTAATCATTACATCGCCTAAATCTTGAACATCTGTTATTTTCACAGCTCGATTGTAATACCTTGTCACATCGTGACCAATGCCAATAGCTAACAATTCTATATTTGATTTATTTTCAATCCATTTGACAGTTTTTTTCAAATTAGACTCTAAGTAGTCGCTTGTATTAGTTGAAAGAGTTGAGTCGTCTACTGGAGCTCCATCTGAAATAACCATTAAAATTTTCCTATCTTCTTTTCTTTTATTCATTTTATTAAATGCCCATTTTAGAGCTTCACCATCAATATTTTCCTTAAGCAAACCTTCCTTTAACATAAGGCCCATGTTATTTTTAATTTGTCTCCATTGAGAATCTGCTGACTTATAAATTATATGCCGTAAGTCATTAAGTCTTCCTGGTAAATTTGGCTTATCATTTTTCATCCATTTTTCTCTAGATGATCCACCTTTCCAATGTTTAGTTGTAAATCCTAAAATTTCCACTTTTACCATGCACCTTTCTAACGTTCTTGATAAAATATCTGCACATATTGCTGCTACTGAAATAGGTTTACCTCTCATTGAGCCAGAATTATCGATGAGTATTGTTACTAAGGTATCTTTAAATTCAATATCTTTTTCTTTTTTAAATGATAAAGAGTTAAATGGATCCATAATTACTCTTGTGAGCTTAGAAGTGTCAAGCAAACCCTCCTCTAAATCAAAGTCCCAGGATCTGTTTTGCTTTGCTAATAATTTTCTTTGTAATTTGTTTGCTAGTTTAGATATAAAATTTTTTAGCTGAAGTAATTGTTGATCTAAATTTTTCCTTAGTCTTGCAAGCTCCTCCGGTTTTTCAAGCTCTTCAGCTTTTATAATCTCATCAAATTCTTCTGTATAACTCTTGTATATTAAGTCGCCAAGATTGGATTTTCCTTTTTTTCTTAAATCTGGTCTTGTACTATCCTTTAATTCAATTTCCTCCTCTGCTTTGTCTGAGTCTTTTGTCTCATTTTCCAAACTCGGAACACCTCTTTCGATTGACATTTCCTCATTTTTTTCCTCTTTTTCTTTTGCTTGCTGTTCTTGATCTTGTGGTTTCGATTGTTTATCATCATTTTCATTTTCTTTGTCGCTCTTTTCCTGCTCGTCTATATTTTCATCCAAACTCATATTAGTGATTAATTCAGAAATTAAAGAATTAAATTTTTCTTGATCTAGAGTAAGGCCTTTTAGTTCATTTATTTTACTTTTAAACTTATCATTTAAATCTTTCTTGAAAGATTTTAATTTTTTTTCAGTCAGAGATTCATTTTTGAAATCTAAAAATTTAATTCTCAAATAATTCTCAAAAGACTCAATTATTTTATCTTCTCCACTTTTAAGATCTAATCCTAAAACTCTTTTTTGATAAAAATTTTCAATATTATTTTTTATACCTCCAAAATATTCAGTACCAATTTTTTCACATCTGATTTTTTCTGATATACTATAAAGCTTTTTTGAAATATTTCCCTTTGGCTCATATTTTTTCAAAGTTTCTAAATTAGAAAATCTATGAACTAAAGATTTAGAGTCAGCTATAGCTCTAATTTCTTCAAAATTTAATTTATTTCCTATTCGATCTAATTCTGGTAGCTTGATGGAGTTTTCAAAATTTTTGGTTTCTTGATTTCCAAAAGAAACTTCTATTTTGTTAGAATTAGTTATAGTTCTTACAGTTGAACTAATAGCAGTTTTAAAATCTTCTAATTTTTCCTTTTTGTATTCCACTTTATAGAACTACATTTATTGATGACTCTGGAAGGTCTTCACCAAAACATCTTTGATAATATTCAGAAATTATTTTTTTCTCTAAATCATCACATTTGTTTAAAAACGTAATTCTAAAAGCATAACCTTTATCCTTAAAGATATCAGTATTTTCTGCCCAATGTAAAACAGTTCTTGGGCTCATTACTGTAGAGATATCACCATTTATAAAACCTTTTCTAGTAAGGTCAGCCACCTTAATCATGTTTGATAAAAGCTCTTTACCTTCTTTATTATTAAAGTTTTTGTTTTTGGCTAAAACTATTTCTAATTCTTTATCGAAAGGAAGATAATTGAGAGTTGAAACTATATTCCATCTATCCATTTGACCTTGGTTAATTTGTTGAGTTCCATGATAAAGTCCTGTTGTGTCTCCTAGACCCACAGTATTTGTTGTTGCAAAAATTCTAAATAAATCGTGTTGCTCCAAAATTTTATTTTTGTCCAACAGCGTAAAATTACCATCACTCTCTAAAACTCTTTGAATTACAAACATTACATCAGGTCTACCAGCGTCATACTCATCAAATACTAACGCAACAGGGTTTTGAATTGACCATGGTAGTATTCCTTCCTTAAATTTTGTAATTTGCTTCCCATCTTTTAAGACGATGGCATCTTTTCCTATTAAATCAATTCTGCTTATATGACTATCTAAATTAACTCTTACACATGGCCAGTTTAATCTTGCAGCAACTTGTTCAATGTGAGTAGATTTTCCAGTTCCATGATACCCTTGTATTAAGACTCTCTTATTGAAAGAAAATCCAGCTAAAATTGCAAGAGTTGTGTCTTTATCAAATTTATAATCAGGATCGACTTTTGGAACATATTCATTTTTTTTAGAAAAACCGTTTACTTTCATATCGCTATCAAACCCAAAAGTTTGTTTAACAGAAAGTTTGATATCAGTTTTTTGTAAAAATTGTTCTGAATTCATTTCTTTCCTAATGTTTTTTTTAATTGGCTATAAGCAAGAGTAATTTTCTTTAACTTCTCTTCAAATTTTTTATTGCCTTGATTTTTATCAGGATGATATTTTTTTACAAGCTCTTTAAATTTTATTTGTATTTCCGCCCATTTTACATCATCATTCAGTTCCATAACTTGCAAAGCATCCTTATCAGTTTGTGATATTTTCGCTTTTTTGAAATCTTTAAAATTAGTGGTATTAAAAATATTAAGTTTATCCTCCAAGGCATTATTCCAAAGAATATTAAAAAAATTTTCCGAGGAACCAAACTTTTTAGTTGATTTATGCCATGTCAAATCTGATTTTATAAAATACTCAATTTCTTGATCATTCATATTTTCAAAATAGTTCCAACTCTTATTAAAAATCTTAATATGTTCTAAACAGAGAAGTCTATATTTTTTGCTATTATCTTTCTCTATAGGCGCTTTATATGATCCAAGCTCTTTACAATTTTTCCAGTCACATATATTTTTCATTAATTAATTCTATATAGTAAAATTTGTATAATGAAAAATTATTTTGATGAAATAATAGAAAAATTAAAAGAAAAAATTAAAATAGAAAAAATAGATATTGTTGATAATTCACATCATCATAAAAAACATAAATTTTTTTCACCTGAGAAATATCATTTACAATTAAATATTAAGTCTTTATATTTAAGTTCAATTACTAGAGTAAGTGCTCACAAAATGATAATGAAAATATTAGAGAAAGATTTGAAATCTAAAATTCATGCATTAGAAATTAATATTGAGCAATAGCTTTACAATGTTTTTTAATATTTTTAATTGAAATTTTAAAAGAATTTGGTTTTGTTGTCTTTCCTATTCTTTTGAGAAGAATAAAATTAATTTTTTCGTCATTATTTTTTTTATCGTTTTTTAAAAATGGTATTAAATTAATTAATGTTTTTTCATTAGAAAATTTGTTTATTGTATAAGAAATGTTATTTTCAAAATAAATTTTTTCTAATTCTTCCAGAATTTTTATATTACAAACTTTTTTAATTACTGAGAGTTTAGTAGCTAAAATCATACCAGATAAAACAGCTTCTCCATGAGTTATTTGTTTTGAAAAACTCTTTTGTGCTTCTATGGCATGCGCAAAGGTGTGACCAAAATTTAATATCATTCTCAACCCTTTTTCATTAACATCTTTTTTTACAAAATATATCTTTATCTGACAGCTTTTTTTAATTGCATATGCAAGTTCTTTTGCTTTTCGTTTGAAAATATATTTTGTATTCTTTTTCAACCATTTAAAGAAATGACTATCTTTTATAATTGCATGTTTTAAAATTTCTGCGTAACCGCAAACTATTTCTTTTTGTGACAAGGAATTTAGAAAACGAGTATCACTGATTACCAATTTAGGTTGATAAAACGCCCCGATAAGATTTTTACCATAAACTGAATTTATCCCAGTTTTTCCTCCGATAGCTGAATCAACCTGGGCTAACAAAGTTGTGGGAACATTTATAAAGTTAATTCCCCTTTTAAAAATACTTGAAACAAACCCAACGATATCACCTGTTATGCCTCCCCCAATACTTATAATTAAATCAGACCTATTGAAATTTTTTTCTAATAATTTATCTAAAAAATTGTTTACCGATTGAAGTGATTTAGATTTTTCGTTGGCAGTAAATATATATGTGAATAAACTGTAATTTTTAAGTTTTCGCTTCAAATCTACTCTAAATTTATTCGGAACATTTTTATCAAAAAATAACGCAATTTTTTTTGTTTTAGGACAAAGTTTTTTAACTTTGTTTGGTAATTTACTAATTGTATTTTCTCCAATTAAAATAGAGTATGAGCTAAAATTATCTTTAAAATTAATTTCTTGATTTTTCATATAGTTTTAGCACTTTATTTACTATTATCTCTGGTTTTAAAAAATTACATTTTATTCTGAAATCAGCTTCACTATAAGTTTTCTGTCTTTCTAAGTAAATTTTATTGATTGTCTCCTTTAAATTTTTTTTAAATAAAAGAGGTCTTTTCTTTGATTTATTTAATCTTTTAACTAATTCATTAGTATCAACATCTAACCAAAAACTTATTGAGGAATTTTTTACTGCTCTCCTTATAGATTTATTCAAAAATGCACCTCCGCCTAGAGATATTACAACATCATTTTTTTTCAATTCTTGAAGACTTATCAATGCTTCCAGTTTTCTAAAATAACTCTCACTTTTGTTTTTAAAAATTAGATTTATCGAGCAACCTTCTTTAGCCTCTATTAATTTATCTATATCAATAAATGCGTATGAAAGCTTTTCTGCTAAACTTTTCCCAATAGTAGATTTGCCCACACCCATCATTCCAGTTAATACCACACTTTTATTCAATTTTTAGTCCGATTTTAAATTTGATTTTTCATAAATTTGTCTTATTTATTGAGTTTAAATAAAATCAAAAACTATGCAACTTAAATACAACAGACAACCAAGTTTAGGCAGTTCACTTATAAAAATATTTATTAAACTGTTGGTAGTTATAGTAATTTTTATTTTAGCAATTTTTTTGATAGAAAAAATAAATTTTCCAAGCCCTAAACAAAAGTACAATATAGATATTACTAATGATATTAAAAAGCTTTAAAAACTTTTTAGGCATATTAGTTTTTGTTTTTTTATCTACGCCCCTTTTAAGTGAGGAAAAAATAGATATTTGGAAAGAAAAAAAAAATGAAGAAAGTTTAAATCCCACAAGTTCAACTTTAGAAAAAAAGACTGACCAAAAAATAACGATCAACAATAAATCTATAAATATTGGTGAGGAGATTAAAATTGAGGATGATCTATTAAAAAGGTCTGACGAGAAAAAAATATTTGGTGTTTATGATCCGGCTCAACACGATTTTAATTTAAATATGTGGTCTTCAACCAAAGCAGAAGAGGTTGTAGCAAGTATCAATAGGTTAAAAAAAATCAAACTTTCAAATATATCACAAGAAATATTTGAAAAGACTCTGTTATCTTTTTCTTATCCTCCAATAGGCATGAACAATAATGATTTTGTTAGTATAAAAATTAATTGGTTAATTGAAAATAATAGAACAGATTTGGTCGAGGAGTTTTTAAAACAGAATGAGGAATTTTTTGGAAAAGGACGAGCCGTTCAATATCTTGTAGATGAAAATATTACTCAGGCGAATATAAAAAAAGGTTGTGAAAAAGCAAAATTTATAGGTACGAAAATTAAAGACGCTTATTTGGAAAAATTCAAAATTTATTGTTTAATTTTTAATAATCAGAAATCACAAGCTAGACTTTTATTAGATCTTCTTAGAGAACAAAATCAATCTGATAAATTCTTTGATGATAAGATAAATTTTTTACTAGGTATATCCGAAAAAACAGTTGAAAAAATTAACGAAGAAAATTTATTAAATTTTTACTTATCTAGTGTAACTATAAAAGATTTCAAATATGAGCCAACTAAAAAAACAAAGAAAGAAATTTGGGAATATTTAAATGCTGCAAATTTAATTCAGTTAGATGACATCAATGATAAAAAAAGATTAAAAGATTTAGAGATTGCTGCAAATAAAAGCCAAATTAATAGCGATATTATTTTCAATATTTACAAACAAGTTCCATTTGATTTAAATACTTTGATTAATGCAAAAAATGTATATCAAACATTAGAGGAAAGTGACGCGAGATCATTAATTTTTCAAAAATATTTATTATCAGAAGATACTAAATCTCAGTTAGATTATCTCTTTTTGCTTGAGGAACTTTTCAAAAAAGACAAACTTTCAAATATTTTTACTAAATATTTGATTAGACAATTAAAAGACATAGGAGAAGATAACATACCTGAGGATTACAAAGAAATTTCAAAAAAAAGAATAATTGCAAGTGAAGAACAAAAGCTAGGAAAAGTTAGGTACAATGATAAAATTTTGCATCAGTCAAAGATTATGAAGTTCTATATTGAAAATGAAGAGAATAAAAAAATACAAAAAGAAATTGATAAAGTTTTCAAAAAAATTAGTAAGAATAAAAAATATTTCTACTCAGCTAAAGATTTGGCTCTTGTAAGCTCTTTGATTAAAGATGGTTTTAAAATACCATCGTATTTTGATTTCAATGAACAGGCTTCTAAGTATGATGTTCCAAAAAACTTAATAGAATTAATTGATCAAAAACAAAATGCTTTCTTAGTACTAAAAATTATTGAAATTATTGGTGAAGATGAACCGCATCAGCTTGATCCAGAAACTATATACTTCATTACAAGTCTTCTTAACGAGATGAATTTAATCAAAATAAGAAATAAAGTACTTACATCCGCACTTCCGCTAAGAGTTTAATTTTTATATAATATTTTTATGTCTAAGAGAAATATAGTAGTTGAGCCTGATCCTATTTTAAGAAAAAAAAGTGAAAAGTTAGAGACAGTTGATCATGAATTAAGAAATTTGTTAGATGATATGTTAGAAACAATGTACGCTGCACCTGGTATTGGTTTAGCTGCCGTTCAAATAGGAATATTAAAAAGACTCATTGTGATTGATATTTCTAAAAAAGAAGAGGAAAAAAATCCTCTTTTTCTGATCAACCCAATTATTACTTTTAAATCAAAAAATACATCAGTTTATGAGGAGGGATGTTTATCTTTGCCGGGACACTTTGCTGAAGTAGAGAGACCTGCTCAGTGCCATTTGGATTATATTGATTATCATGGAAAAGAAAAAAAATTGGAAGCAACAGGGTTATTGGCTACTTGCATTCAACATGAAGTTGATCACTTAAATGGAATTTTGTTTATTGATTATTTATCAAAACTTAAAAAAGATATGATAATAAAAAAACTCAAAAAACACAAAAAAGAATTAAATAAAATTGTTTTGTAAATTAGATGGCATTAAAAATAATATTTATGGGGACACCAGATTTTGCTGTTCCCATTTTAAATACCTTAATCGAGTCTGGACATCACATTTTGCAAGTTTACACACAAACTCCTAAAAAAAGTAAACGAGGACAAAAAATAAATTTATCACCGGTACATGAATTTTCGAATAAAAAGAAAATAATTGTAAGATCCCCAGAGCAATTTAATGACTTAGAAATTGATAATATTAAAAAACTTAGTCCAGATGTAGTTGTCGTTGTAGCTTATGGAAAAATGATACCCTCTAAAGCTCTTAGCATTAAAAATATAAATTTTATAAATATACATGCTTCTTTACTGCCAAGATGGAGAGGAGCTGCACCGATACAAAGATCAATCATTGAGATGGATAAAGAAACAGGAATTTCAATAATGAAAATAGTTCCTGAACTAGATGCAGGCCCTTATATGTTACAAGAGAAAATTGATATTGAAAGAGATGATAATTACACATCTTTGAGTAAAAAACTTTCGACTCTCAGCTCTAAGCTTATAATTAAGGCTCTTAAGTTGATCGAGACAAACTCAGAAAATTTCAAAGAACAAGATAAAAATTTGGTTACATATGCCAAAAAAATTGAAAAGAAAGAGTCAAAAATTTTTTGGGGTCTAGAAGCTAAAAAGCTTATTGCAAAAATTAACGGATTAAATCCGGTGCCCGGAGCGTGGTTTGAACATAAAGGCTCAAGATTTAAGATCATTAAAGCAGTTGAATCCGAACTCGCTGGAAAAGAAGGTGAAATTCTTGATGATAATTTGACAATTGCTTGTAAAAATAATTCAATCAGAATTATTTCCATTCAAAAAGAAGGAAAAAAAATTATGAATACTAAAAGTTTTTTATTAGGCTATAAACTATCTAGAGGTGAATTTTTGTCTTGAACTATAACTATAAAATCATAATAGAATATATTGGTAAAGGATTTGTAGGATGGCAAATTCAAAAAAATGGAACTTCAATTCAAGAAATAATCGAAAAAGCTCTGTCAAAAACATTAAAAAGTAAAATAAAGGTCAATGGCTCTGGAAGAACTGATGCTGGAGTTAACGCTATAGGACAGACTGCAAATTTTATTTTGAAAACAGAAATTAAAAACAGATTCAAATTTCTCTCAACAGTAAATTATTATTTAAATAAATTTTCAATATCAATAATTGATTTAAAAAAAAAGGAATTAAATTTTCACGCAAGACATAGTGCAAAAAAGAGAGTATATGAATATATTATATCCAATAGAAAGACAAAACTTTCTATCGACAAACATCGAGCTTGGTTAGTAAAAAAAAAATTAGATATAAAAAAAATGAAAAGAGGTGCTAATTATTTTTTAGGTATTCATGACTTTTCAGCTTTCCGAGCTTCAACTTGTTCTGCAAAAAGCCCAGTTAAAAAGATAATTAACTTAAAGGTTAAAAAAAATAAAGAAAAAATAATATTTATAATTGAATCTAAATCTTTTCTTCAAAAACAAGTAAGATCTATGATTGGATGTTTGAAATACGTTGGGGAAAATAAGTGGAAACCTGACAAAATAAAAGAGGTAATTAGATCAAAAAGCAGGCAAAAATGCGCTCCGCCAGCACCACCCGAAGGGCTGTATCTAAAAAAGATTATTTATTAAGAACTTAATAAATTTAGGTATCTTTTACTTATATTTTCCCATTTAAATTTTTTTACAAATTTGAAGGATTTTTTTGAAAAAATATTCCACAATACTTTTTTATTTTTTAATTTAAGAATTTGATCTGCTAATTCACTATTTGAATTGTATGTAAGAACATTTTTAGCAAAATTAAGAGATACCTGTTTACTACAAACGACGGGTAATCCAAAAGTCATATATGTGAGTACTTTTACTTGAACACCTGTTGCTATACTCAAGTTGGCTAAACCACAAATTGAATTGTTTGCATATTTAGTTAAGTTTTTTTTTGATCCTACTATTTGCACATCTTTATTTTTTGATAAGTAAATTTTTACACTTTTTTTTACATCCCCTACAATACAAAATTTTAAATTTGGAATTTTGTTTTTTAAATCAGGTAGAACATTTTTAACAAAATCTTTGCATGCAAGAATATTTGGTAAATAATTTAAATTACCTATAAATAAAACTTTAAAATTTTTTTTTGAAAAAGATAACTTTTTGTTTACTCTTTCTATCGACTCATCAACTTGTACTATCACGTTTTTATCAAATTTAGTCTTAATTTTTTCAGCTTCTTTTTTTGAAAAAAGTAAAACTTTATCAAATATAGAAAATACCCTTTCCTCTGCTAATTTGATCAAAAATGCCTCAATTAGATAAATATACTTTATCGGATTTAAAAAATTCAAATATTTATAAGTTTGAAAATAATTATCAGAGTATAAATCTCCCATATCCAATATTTTTTTTCCATGATAATTTTTTGGCAAAAATTGAATAGATCTTAAATGGTGAAAAAAAATAGTATCATAATTAAAAGAATTTTCATTTATATATTTTCTCATTTTAGCTGAAAAGAATAGTCCGAATTGAATTGGATTGAGTTGAAAAAAAGAGACAATACAATAAAAAAATTTAAACCAAAAGTTTGCAGGTTTAAACGATCTTATATTAACATCTTTAATTTTTTTACTTTTTTCGTTTCCAAGAAAAACTAAATCAACTTGATATCTTTTTTTTAATAAGTTTAAAATTTTTAATGATCTAATAACATCACCTGAGTATCTCCCAGAGTAAGGATTTCTAGTAGAAACAAATAAAATTTTTTTCATCTTTATTTTTTATTTTTATTAAATTTTTTAATTCTCCATCTCGATGCTTCTTTTACAATATATCCAACACATTGTTTAGAACCACACCTGCAAGGAAATTGTCTGAAATCTTTATCAAAACTGAAACCGTAGTCATATGATAACTCGTCTCCTTTTTTAATATTTTTCATCGCATAAACCCAAATTTTCAATCCTTTTCCAAATACTTCACAATTCGGCTCACAAGAATGATTGATTAGTCTAGCAGTATTAAATTTAAAATCTCCATCGAGATCATATTTTTTATTTATGTTAAAAAGATATATTGCTTTACCATTGTCAAATTTTGGGTCGACTTCACTTTTTTTAACAGAAATTAATTTTCCTTGGTACTCTATAATTCTTGTTCCTTTGCTAATATCACAATTAGCATATAAACCATTTCTATCTATTTTTGATTTTTTAACTTTGTAAAGTTTCACTTAAAATATTCTACCAAAATATTGTTATATATTTTTGTAAGTTTTTTTAAGTCCTTTAAAGAGACACATTCATCTACTCTATGCATAGTTTTATTTACTAAACCAAATTCCAAACAAGGGGCAATCTTTTTTATAAATCTTGCATCAGAGGTGCCACCAGTCGTAGAAAGTTTTGGATTTATTTTTGTTATTTGTTTAATAATTTTTTTTGCTAAAAAAATAGTTTTTCCTGGTTTTGTTAAAAAAGCTTCTCCATTTACCATATAATCAATTTTGCAATTACATTTATTTTTTTTACTCATCTTTTTCACAATTAAATTAACTTTTTTTTTCAAAGAAGTTGATGTGTGTAAGTTATTGTATCTAATATTGAATTGAGCTCTTGCTCTAGCTGGTATTACGTTGTGTGCCTTATTGTCTACGTTTATTGACGTAAATTCTAAATTAGATGGTTGAAAATTTTTATTACCTTTATCTAGCTTATATTCCTTAAGCTTTTTACATATAGCAACCAAAGTATTAATAGGATTATTTGATAGATGAGGATATGCTATATGTCCTTGAGTACCAGTGATTTCTATTTTTCCTGACAGACTTCCTCTTCTTCCAATTTTTATCATTTCTCCAAGTTTATTTGGATTTGTAGGTTCTCCTACAATACAAAAATTAATTTTTTCCTTTCTTTTTTTTAAGTAATCGACAA
>MDSW01080886.1_pt1 | contig 12454 bp, 12 predicted proteins | sample 811171 | NCBI WGS metagenome assembly MDSW01 (sample SAMN05326641, study PRJNA326480) | marine metagenome | isolation source: seawater | place: Atlantic Ocean: North West | collected 2012
AATTTTTATATGGGTGTTATTTCCTTATCTACAAGTCTAATTTTCCTTTTTTTTATCGCTATTTTCCTGATCTTTAGATGTTTTTTTCTTTGAAATTCCTACTAGAGAAGGCCTTAAAAGCCTGTCTCCAAGCATATAGCCTGATTGTATCTCGTGAAGAATAGTGCCAGGATCTGTCTTGTCGTCTTCAATTTCTGACATAGCTTGATGAAAATTAGGGTCGAATTTTTTATTATTTGTATCTATTTTTTTAATTCTATTCTTTTCAAATATTGAAACTAGGTCTTTTTCTATAATATTTATATTTTCTAAAAATTTGTCAAAATCTTTATTAGTTTTTAATTTTTCATCGTTCTTGATTGCTTCCTTCGCCCGCTGGAGATTATCAAGAATTGCTAGACTCTCTTTTGCAAAATTAAAAGACCCAAATTCAAAGGCATCTTTTATTTCTTTTTCAAATCTTCTTCTCTGATTTTCGATTTCTGCTAGAGATCTTAATAATTTTTCTTCTGTTTCTTTCAATTTCTCTTCAACAGATTTTTTTTCAGTTTTCTTATTATTATCTATATTTCCAGAGGGTTTATTTTCTTCACTATTATTTTCTTTGGAAATTTTCTGATTTTGTTTATTTTTTTCACTCATTTAACTTGCTATATAGTTAGTACTTATTAAATTACTAGGTTAAGCATGAAAAAAATATTAATCGGTACCCATAATAAGGGAAAATTCAAAGAAATAGCTCATTTATTATCTAAAAAATTGAAAAAAGTCTCACCAATATCATTGAAAATAAAGAGTCCAAAAGAAACCGGGAAATCATTTAATTCAAATTCTAGACTTAAAGTAAAATATTTTTCTAAGCATGTAGATTATCCAGTTATTTCTGATGACTCTGGTTTATGTATACAAGCTTTAAAAAACAGACCTGGGATTTATTCTGCTAGATTAGCAAAAAAACACGGAAGTTTTTCTAATGCGATGAAATTTATTTTAAAAAAAATGAAAAAAAAGAAAAATAGAAATGCTACATTTGTATGTAATCTTTCTTATACTAAAGATGGAAAAAAAATTATCTCAGTTGAGGGAAAAATAAAAGGCAAGATATCAAAAAAAATTTTAGGAAAAAAAGGCTTTGGTTATGATCCAATTTTTATCCCATTTAATAATAAAATTACTTTTGGACAGATGCCCAAAGCTAAGAAAATTAAACTTGATCATCGTTTTATAGCGTTTAACAAACTAAAGAAGTTAGTTAGAATTTGATAAATTTATTGTTGTCAGTTTTATAAATATTTAACTCTTGGGTTACTTTTCCATTCTTGAAACTAAATGTTCCAATTTTTCCTTTAATTTTATTTTTAAATGAAAAATTGTTAATTGAATTAATTTCACCATTTTTTTTCCAAGCGTAATAAATTAAACCTAAAGCATCGTATGCTAAAATCGTTATTTCATTAGGGTACGTTTTAAATTTTTTGAAATACTTGTTATTATATTTCTTAAACTCCTTTAAATTTACTGATGGATAGTATAAATTTTTAATCGTATTTTCGTAGAATATACTTTCATCAAACCATTGATTTATAGTAGTGAACAAGACTTTATCTTGATTTACATCTGTGTAAACAAGAGACGTCAAAACACTTTTTAAATTATTACCAAAATCAATTATTATAACAGAGTCAAAGTTTACGTTTCCCAAAGTATATAATTGTTCAAGTCTTTCTAGCTCTTTTATTGATTGTTCATCTTCTTTATCCTCAAACATTTTTTTTCTCAATTCTAAATTTCGTTTCCTCTGCGTATAATTAGTTAAAGTTTCTATTTCACCAGTAAGAACTTCTGGATTAGAACTATAAGTAAATATTTTAATATTTTTCAAATCCAAATTTTTAATTTTTTTTTCAATCATTTCTAAATAATCATTTTTAGGATACATAATAACTGTCTTTGATTTTTTTTGTTTTTTTATAAAATTAATTATTGCATTCAACTGAGACTCTAAACTAATACCAATACTTATGATGTTTTTTGTAAATTCGGGATTAATATTAGAAGGAGATATAAATATTAAATTATTATATTTTTTGATGTGATCAAATTCTTCAAAAGTTGAAGGTCCTATAATTACTTTCACTCCAGACTCTTGCAAACTCTCTACAGCAGAATTAAGTTTTTCTTTATCGTTTAATCCAGAGTCCCTTGGAACAATAATTACATTTTCATCGTTAATCTCCTCAAGAGCTAACTGTAAAGAGTACAAAAGTGAGTTTCCAATCTCACTGTAGGGGCCAGAAAGTGGCGCTAACAAACCTACTTTAAGTATTTTATTTTTTTCTTCACTTAATAGATTAGAATTAAAAATAAATATTATATAAAATATCAATAAAAAACTTTTAATTTTCATAATGAAACCTCTTTATAAAACCCTATATGTAGTTTCTACTCCAATAGGGAATCTAAATGATATCACACTTAGAGCATTAGAAGTTCTAAAAAATTCCGACATAGTTCTTTGCGAAGACACAAGAAGATCTATTAAGTTATTAAATCATTTTAAAATCAAAAAAAAACTAATTTCTTTTCACAAATATAATGAAAAAAAACAGTTAGCAAATATTATAAAACATTTTAATCAGGGCAAGATTTTGTCCTTAATATCTGACGCGGGTACACCACTACTATCAGACCCTGGAAGATTACTAGTTAATGAATGTGTTAAGAATGGTATCGAGGTAACGCCTATTCCTGGAGCATCTTCAATTACGTCAGCTTTAAGTGTTTCTGGTTTCAGAGATCAATTCTTATTTTATGGTTTCTTACCAAAAACTGAGAATGAACTTACAAAAACATTTAAGACATTATCTAAAATAAATTACACGCAAGTTTTTTTTATCCCGGCAATAAAAATAAATTTTTACATCAAACACTTTAAAAAATTTTATTTAGGTAGAAAAATACTTATAGCCAAAGAAATTACCAAAATTCATGAGGTTTTTATAAGAGATGATATTGACAGTCTAAAATTATTTGAAAATACAATTAAAGGAGAACTAACAATAGTTATATCAGAGAAAAATTTAAAAGTAGAAAGTTTTGATGAAAAAAAAATTGTGAATAAAATAAAAAAGTATTTAAACAAAAAAAGCTTAAAAGATACTGTTAGTTTAATTTTAAAAACTGAAAAAATAAATAAAAAAAAAATCTATGATTTATGTTTGAAAATAAAAAATGAAAAAAACAATTAGTCTATTTTTAATTTTATTTTTAACAAGCTGTGCTTCTGTCACAAAGTTTGGTGCTGGAGTAAATATTACTTTTGATCCGAGAACTATAGGAATGCAAATTGATGATACTATCATGCAAAAAAATTTATCTGCAAGACTTGCACTCGCAGATAAAAAATACTTTTTATCAATCCAATCAGAGGTTCTAGATGGAAGAATTTTTTTATCAGGTAAGGTTGATGAGCCTGAAGAAAAAATAAAAATCACGAAAATGGCCTGGGAGACAAAAGGAGTACGTTCAGTTAAAAATGCAATAGTTATTAAAGGTCAGAGTAATTTTAAAAGTACAGCAAAGGATATTCTAATAACTAGTCAATTGAGAACTGCGTTAATACTAAATAAAAAAACTAAAGCTAGAAATTATACTTTAGAAACCGTTAACAAAAATATTTATATATTTGGTATAGCTATGAATGAAGAAGAAAAAAAAGAAGTTATAAATGAAGCTAATAAAATTTATGATGTGGAAAAAGTTATTCCCTCAATTTATCTTGCTACTGAATTAAGTAGAACAAAAGTTAATTAGAATAATCAATTACATCAGACGAATAAGCAGCTATTGATGCCAAATTTAAAATTTCTGATGTAGTAGCACGCAATGGCGCGACTTCAATGGGTTGACCTAAGCCAATTAATAAAGGCCCAATGTTTTTACCACCCCCAAATACTTTCATGAGTTTAGTTGATATAGCTGCACTGTGTAACGCTGGCATAATTAAAACATTAGCTCTACCAACTATTTTTGAGAAAGGATAAATTTCTTGGTAAGTTGGGTTCAAAGCCACATCAGGTTGCATCTCACCATCAAAATCAAAATCAACTTTCTCCTTTTTTAATTTTTCTATTGCCTCTCTTACATGTCTTGTATTTCTTGATAAAGGCTTTCCAAATGTAGAGTGAGATAAAAAAGCTACTTTAGGCTCAAACCCAAATAAACGTGCTATACGCACGCATGATTTGGAAATGTTTATCAATCTTTCAGCAGAAGGCAATTCCGTTACATTTGTATCTGCTACAAGTATAGTTTTTCCTTTAGAGACAATCATTGTCATTCCAAAAATTTCCTCCCCAGGTCTTGCATCTACAACTTTTTTTAACTTTTCAATCGAAGCAGCATAATGCCTTATATTTCCAGTAACCATTGCATCAGCATCTTTACATGCAATCATAGATGAACCCCATGCTATCCTATCATTTCTAACTAAACGATCTACATCTCTTTCTAGTTGTCCTTCCCTTTGAAGTTTTTTGTATAAATGTTTAACGTATCTTTCTCTTTTTTCTTTATTAGTGGAGTTTACTATTTCGATTTTGTAATCTTCATCTAGTCCTATTTTTTTTAATTGTTCTTTAACTCTATTTTCTGCGCCTATTAAAATTGGTATTCCTAATTTATTTTTTCCAAATTCAATAGCTGCTTTAAGCATGTTTTCATCTTCACCTTCTGCAAAAATAACTCTCTTTGGACTTTTTCTGATTTTTGCGTTTATTCCTTGCATTATTGACATTGATGGATCTAAACGATTTGATAATTGGTCTTTATATAATTCAATATCCTCAATTTTTTTTCTAGCAGCGCCACTTTTAATTGCTGCTTCCGCCACAGCTGCGGGAATAACACTTATCAATCTTGGATCAAACGTAGACGGAATAATATAATTTTTTCCATATCGTGGTCTGTCACCACCGTAAGCAGCAACAACCTCATCTGGTACGTTTTCTCTTGCTAATAAAGCAATTGCATTTGCAGCAGCAACTTTCATCTCTTCGTTAATTGCTTTAGCTCTTACATCTAAAGCTCCTCTAAAAATATAGGGAAAACCTATAAGATTGTTTACTTGATTTGGATAATCAGATCGACCTGTAGCAATAATAGCATCGTCCCTTACTTCTTGGATAAGTTCTGGTTTAATTTCTGGATCTGGGTTAGCGCATGCAAAAATAATTGGATTTTTTGACATTGACTTCACCATATCTTTGTTAACAACGTCTTTAGCTGATAAACCAAGAAATACGTCAGCATTCTTCATAGCTTCTGCAAGAGTTCTCAATTTTGTATCAATAGCAAAAGTAGATTTAAACTGATCAATGTTTTTTCTCCCTTTGTAAATAACACCTTTACTATCACACATAATTATATTTCCACTTTTAATCCCTGAGCTTATAAATAAATTTGCACAAGCTTGAGCTGAAGCTCCAGCACCATTTACAACTACTTTTACATCTGAAATTTTTTTCTTAGAGATATCCAAAGCATTAATCAAAGCTGCTGTTGTTATAATAGCAGTTCCATGTTGATCATCATGAAAAACTGGTATGTCTAATGTCTCTTTTAATTTTTGCTCAATAATAAAACAATCAGGTGCAGCAATATCCTCAAGGTTAATCCCACCAAATGTTCCACTTATATTTTTTATAGTCTCTATTATTGAGTTCGCATCATTATTATCAATTTCAATATCTATGGAATCAATATCGGCAAAGCGTTTGAATAAAACTGATTTACCCTCCATAACAGGTTTAGATGCTAAAGATCCAAGATTCCCTAAACCCAATATTGCTGATCCATTGCTTATAACAGCAACTAAATTTCCTTTACTGGTGTAATCATATGCAAGCTCTGGATTTTTAGATATTTCTTTAACAGGTGCCGCTACTCCAGGAGAGTAAGCTAGAGACAAATCTCTCTTTGTTGTTAGAGGTTTTGACGAACCTATCTCAATTTTGCCTGACTTACCTTTTATATGAAAATCAAGTGCTTCTTTATCTGAATAGTGATCAATTTCTGTTTTTTTTGGCATTTAGTTTAATGAGTATGTAATATAAAAAATGATAATTCACTAAAAATTTATGGCTTAATTAAGAATTTATGAACTTACTATCTTCAGCTACAGTATTTAGTTTTTTTACGTTAATTAGCAGAATTTTGGGTTATCTACGAGATATTTTGATAGCAATATTTCTAGGGGCATCAATTTTTGCAGATGCCTTTTTTGTTGCATTTAGATTACCAAACACTTTCAGAAGATTATTTGCTGAAGGAACATTTAACGCAGCATTCATACCTAGTTATACTTCCGCGAAAATTGAAGATAAAAAAAAGGGAAAAAAATTCGCTGATGATATTTTGAGTTCTTTATTATTGATATTAATAATTTTAGTCACTCTAGTTGAGATATTTACTCCTTATTTAATTTACATAATTGCTCCTGGTTTTTTAGACGATCAGATTAAATTTAATTTAGCTGTTGAACTTACTAGAATAACTTTTCCATTTTTATTATTTGTAAGTTTATCCTCTTTTTTTGCAGGTATTCTTAATTCTAATAACAAGTTTGCAGCTGCCGCAGCAGCACCGATTATTTTAAATATTATTTTAATAATAAGTTTAGCATTATCTTTTATTTTAAATTTAGATTATGCAAAACAACTTTCTTACGGAGTAACTTTAGCGGGTGTCATTCAATTATTATTTTTGATTTATGCAACAAAAAAATTTTACAAACCTGCATTTAATTTTAATCTAAGATTCAATAATAAAGTAAAATTTTTTTTTAAGAAACTTTTACCAAGTATTCTTTCTTCAGGAGTAACTCAAATAAATATTTTAGTGGGCACAATTATTGCGTCTTTTCAATCAGGGGCAGTTTCTTATCTTTATTATGCTGATAGAGTTTATCAAATCAATCTTGCCATAGCAGGTATAGCTGTTGGAACTGTTTCCTTACCTGTTCTTTCTAAAGCTTTCAAAACAAAAAATGTAAATAAAATTTCTAATATTCAAAATAAGTCTTTTGAGCTTTCTCTTCTGTTTTCAATCCCTGCAAGTTTTGGACTAATTTTTGCATCGGATGAAATAGTAAACGCATTATTTGGATATGGATCTTTTTCAATGAATGATGTTGAAATGACCTCAGCTGCTTTAAAGTTTTTTGGATTTGGCGTGCCAGCATTTTCATTAATTAAAATTTTATCTAATTTCTTTTTTGCTAGAGATAACACCAAAACACCTTTCTATATTTCTATATTTATTGTTTTTTTAAATATTTTAATTAGTGTTAGTTTTTTTAATAAAATTGGATTTATAATAATCCCTATCGCTACATCTTTTTCTACATGGGTAGGAGTTGTTTTTTATATATATTTGTTAAATAGTAAAAAAATTTTGTTATTAAAAAATCAATTAATTATAAATTTTATCAAGATATTGATTTCATCAACCATAATGTCTTCAATATTGTTATTTTCTTTAGATAGGTTTTCAAATTATTTAGACTATAATTATGATTACAAAGCTGTTTATTTAATTTCAATTGTTAGTTTTGTGGGTATGTTTTATTTATTATCGTGTTATTTATTAGGAATATTGAAACTTAAAAATTATAAAACAAATTAATGAGTAAAAAAAAATTAGTATTTTCAGGTGTTCAACCAACAGGCAATCTTCATTTAGGTAATTACTTAGGCGCACTGAAAAATTTTGTCTCTTTGCAAAAAGAAATAGAATGTATTTATTGTGTTGTTGACCTACATGCAATTACAACTTTTCAAAAGCCTCAAGAATTATATGATAATGTTTTAGAGACTACAGCCGGTTTCTTAGCAACAGGTTTGGATCCTGATAAAAGTATAATTTTTAATCAATCGTCAGTTTCAGGGCACTCCGAGCTTGCTTGGATTTTAAATTGCGTTTCTAGAATAGGCTGGTTAAATAGGATGACACAATTTAAAGATAAAGCTGGATCAGATAAGGAAAAAGCAAGTGTTGGGCTTTACATATATCCAAATCTAATGGCAGCAGACATTCTTCTCTACAAAGCTACCCACGTGCCTGTTGGAGCTGATCAAAAACAACACTTAGAACTTTCTAGAGATATTGCGCAGAAATTTAATAATGATTTTAATTGTAATAATTTTTTTCCTTTACCCGAGCCTTTAATTTCTAAAAATATTTCACGAGTAATGAGTTTAAGGGATGGAACAAAGAAAATGAGTAAATCTGAAGAGTCTGATTACTCAAGAATAAATCTTAAAGATAGCGCTGATGATATTAATAAAAAAATTAAAAAAGCTAAATCAGATTCAGAACCAATACCGGAAGAAATAAAATCTCTTCAAACAAAACCAGAAGCTTTAAATCTATTAACTATTTACTCTGAATTGACTAAAAAAAATTTAGATAAGACGGTTTCAGAAATGGCTGGAAAAGAATATTCATTTTTGAAGACTAAATTAGCTGAAGTTTTAATTGATGAAATAACCCCAGTTGGTAAAGAAATTGAAAAATTACTCAAAGACAAGTCATATTTAAAAAAAACTATAAAAAAAGGTACTGAAAAAGCTAATATTATAGCTGAGGAAAACCTTAAGAATATACGTGAAAAAGTGGGCTTGATATAATATAAAACCTTAATGATACAAACAGAAACTACACCCAATCCAAACTCACTTAAATTTTTGTCAGAAAAGACATTATCAGCTGTTGGAACTGAAGAATTTAAAAAAGAAAAAAAAGACGAAATTAAAATACCTTTTGTCAAAGAATTATTAAATTTTAAAGGTGTAGAATTAATCTTGTTATCAGAGAAATTTCTTTCTGTTAAAAAAACTAAAGAAGTTTCATGGAATGAGTTGAAACCAATGATAATTTCTCACTTAAATGATTACTTTGAGAAAAATCATGAACCGATATTAAAAAATGTTAAAAAAACTGGTGAAATTCCTAACAAAGATGATGAAACTGTGAATAAAATAATTGAAGTTTTAGATACAAAAATACGTCCAGCCGTGGCAAGAGATGGTGGAGATATAAAGTTTAAATCTTTTGATAATGGAGTTGTTAAAGTTCAATTACAAGGCAGCTGCTCTGGTTGCCCTAGTTCTTTGATGACTTTAAAACAAGGGGTTCAAAATCTTTTAAAACATTACGTTAAAGAAGTAAATTCTGTTGAGGCAGTACAATGAAAAAAAAATTAAGCTATAGAGATAAATTAGTTGAGCTTGCTTATATATATGACGTAAAAGAAATCAAAGATTACGAAAGAAGTAGAAAAAATTTAACTTCCGGTCAATTAGAACTTATTCTAAAAAAAAATAAAATTGTAATTCCAAAAGATTTTAAATCAAATTTTTTAAGAGATAACATTATCAAACCTGTTGGAAAAATGAAATCCAACTTAATAGAATTTAAAGAAAATAAAATTAAAGATAAAAATAGAGCGATAAGAAAACTAGAAAACTTTAAACACGACACCAATAGGAAAATAGGTCGGTTATTTAAAGATGTATGGGTTCAACTTGGAAAAATTGGATTAAACTTTTTAAATATAATTCCAAAATTAGGTAAAGTGACTTATGAATTTTTTGGAAACTTATTTACTGAATTGTTTCATGGAATTTACAAACAACAAATTGAGCCACAAAAAGCTAAAACGGTAATTATTGCCATTACATCAGTAGCAATTGTAGCAACAATCGTGTTTAGTGGAATTAATTATTTTTCTGATAATGAATTAGTTAAAAAACCTGAAATTAAAAAAGAACTAAAAAAAACCGAAATTAAAAAAGAACAAAAAAAACCTGAAACTAAAAAAGAGGTAAAAAAGCCTGAAGTTAAGAAACAAGAGAATAATAAAAAAATTGAAAAATCAAAAGAAAAACCTAAGTTTGAGGTAAAAAGGAAAAGTGTAGACGAGGTAATTTTACCAAATTTAAATTTAAAAACAGAAACAGTTCTTAATCTTTTTAAAGACGTAGAATATGATTTAGGTAAAGTTAGAACTCAAAAATTGGTGAAACCTATATACTTTACTCAGTTTCCTCGTGATCTCGATGCGCTTCAAAGCACTAAACTTAAAAAAGAGACATTTATAAAAATAGTCTTACCGTTAATTGTAGCAGAAAATGAAAGGATACTAGCAGATAGACAGAAACTCTTAATTTTATCAGACAAAAAATTTACAACAGATTTAGAAAAACAATGGATTAGGCAAAAGTTATTAGAGTACAAAGTAAAAAAAGGTGATTTAAAAGAATTAGCTGTGAGAATGGATATAATACCAACCTCAATTGCATTAGCACAAGCAGCAAAAGAAAGTGGGTGGGGAACATCAAGATTTGCTTTAGAGGGAAATGCTATTTTTGGTCAATGGACATGGAGTGGTCAAGGAATTGCTCCGTTGGATAGAGAAAATAATAAAAACCATAAAATTTTAAAATTTCCAATTTTAAGGGCTTCTGTTAAAGCTTATCAAAATAATTTAAATACTCACAAAAGTTATAATAAATTTCGGCAAAAAAGATCTGCATTAAGAAATAAAGACAAAAAAATTAAAGGTTTGGAACTAACAGAAACTTTAAATAATTATGCTCAAACTGGTACTGAGTACACAAAAATTTTAAATCAGATTATAAAACAAAATAGACTAATGGATTTCGAACCGGTAAGATTAGTTAATTCAATTAAAAAAATTGAACTGACATCATAATTTACTTTTCACCTATCACAAATTGAATACCAAGCCACCTCCATAAGCCACTTGGATCCCTTAAAGAACAATTAATTCTTCCTCTTTCACCAACAAATTTTTCGTTTATATTAATTAATAGCGTGTTAGAGTTTTCAAATTTGGTATCAGACTGTCTCCATTTATTTCCCTCATTAGAATAACAACTTACAGATTTTAAATTTTTTATATCATTGTAAAATTCAATTTTTACTTTGGGCGGGTTTTTGGTTTTAATGAGATATTTTTCTTGTGGATAGATATTCTTATATTTGAATGGCAAAGTTTTAGTTAAAGATTTAAATCGTTTAATTTCACCGTATTTTTCATTAATAGGATATCTAGGTAATTCATAAAAATCTTTTGTTTCATCCATAACACCGGAGTGTTGTCCAAATGCATACTTAAAACCAAGATTTTTTATTATTTTTTTAAAATTATTGCTATACTCGCCAAACGGATAAGAGAAAAACTGAGAATTTTTGTTCAAATTTTTTTTAAAAATTGAAATTGATTTTTCAATATCTTTTTTAATTAATTCATTATTTTCATCTGCTAAATATTCATGCGTATGGCTGTGATTACCTATTTCTACAAAGTCTTCTTTACTTAATTCTTTAATTTGATCCCAGTTCATATAATTAAAGGCACCTACTTCACGAGTGCTTACAAATAAAATAAATGGTATTTTTTTACTTTTAAGAATTGGCCAGGCATTTTCATAAAAAGAGAGAAATCCATCATCTATAGTTAAAAGAATTTTTTTTTGTGATTTATTATTTTTTAGTTCTTCTTCAAAATTTTTCGGGTTAATGAACTTTATATTATTTTCTTCAATAATTTTAATATGTTCTTCAAAATCTTTAATTTTTATATTTGTAGATGGATATTTATTTTCTTCAAATCTATGGTACATCAAAGAAATTATCCCATAATCATTAATATTATTTAGCGAAGAATTCGAATACAAATTGTTTTGAAAAGCTAAAATAGATATAAATAAATAAATGATAAAAGATTTTTTGATTTTAAATATCATAGGCAAAGAGAACAAGATTGGTTTAAGGGTTAATAAAAATTTTTATATCCATGATTTAGAACAAAAAAATAATAATAATGATCAGTTAGTTTTAAACATATTAAATCTGATAAAAAAATACAAAGTAAATATTAATAATAATTTCTCAATTCTTGTAAATAATGGACCCGGTAGTTTTTCGTCAATAAGAGTTTCCTTAGCAGTGGCAAAAGGAATAAAAATATCTAAAAATATTAATCTTTTTGGTTACAAAGACAAAGATCTAGGTCAATTTACCCTTACTAATATTGAATTTTTAATAAAAAAAAATTTAATACAAAAAAATTTGATTAAACCCTTATATTTAAGTTAGATTAATCTTATGAATTCAATAGAAGAAAAGTGCCAAAAAAAGGGTGTCAGACTTACAGATCAAAGAAAAATTATAGCTAAAGTTTTATCTGAGTCGAAAGAAGTCTATGGTTCTAAGGATCACCCTGATGTAGATGAGCTTCATAAAAGAGTATCAGATATAGATAAAAAAATTAGTATCGCAACTGTTTACAGAACAGTAAAATTATTTGAAGAGTCAGGAATTTTAGAAAAACATGATTTTAAAGGTGGCAAAGCACGATACGAACCAT
>MDSW01095299.1_pt1 | contig 12449 bp, 7 predicted proteins | sample 811171 | NCBI WGS metagenome assembly MDSW01 (sample SAMN05326641, study PRJNA326480) | marine metagenome | isolation source: seawater | place: Atlantic Ocean: North West | collected 2012
ACAACCCCGCCAATCATAATAATCAGCCTTTGCCATGCCGGCTTTGATCTAAATTCCCATGGCTGAGCAGGTTGAGCCATTTGTTCTTTGTCCATGGATTCATCAACCATTCCCGCGATTTTCACGTATCCACCCAAAGGAAGCCAGCCAAGCCCCCACTCTGTAGTATTTAGATCTTCTTCCCAAGCTTCGGGAGACTTTTTGGTGAACCAGGAATACCGCTTAGTTCCATTTACTTTTTTATATCTGAATATGGACATCCCCGGATTGAAAAACAGATAAAATTTTTCTACCCGTGTTGAGAAAAGGCGTGCAGGAACCATATGACCAAGCTCATGCAAAACAATGAGGATGGATAGACTCAACAACAATTGAGCAGCCTTTATCCAAAACGTACTTTCTGGCTCCGGTTCAAACGGGGCTTTGAGGACGGTTTTCATCGTCAATAAATTGCCTACCGGATTATCCTCCAAATAAGCCTGGATGGTCACTTCATTTTGCCCAACCGGCAGACTGCTTGTCTCTAATGAAAGCGGGAAACTTGTTGCATTTTTTTCCGAATCAAATAGCTGGGGATTATTCTCCAGGAAGATGGTATCAGAATACCTCAGAGAGTTTTCCGCGTCTTCGATTACGATTGCATCGGGAAATGATCCTGTAAGCAATGAGTCGGGCAAATCTGCCTCCAGAATAAAACTGATTGCAGTCCCTTGTGAAATGGTATCCGGCCACTGATCATTGACCGAAAGCCTCACTTGTGCATTGCCCGCAACAAGCAAAAAGCCGAATACAATGGTTAGAATGAATTTGTTCATAGCTCTATAGCAATACAAATAAGGGCGGTAAAGATAGCCTTATAATCTTTATGTCGATAGACATTACGGGGAAAAGAGCGATTTATTACAGGAGGCCACAAAGACCAGCACCAGGGATTACCGTTTTTTCGTTAAATTGCTACTCTTCTTAACCAACTACTAACTATGAAACCACTAATGATCGCCATGTTCATGGCAATGCTAACTTTTCATTTCTCTTCAGTTTCTTTTTCACAACAAAACCAACACGATTATGCGGAAGGCCAGATCTGGGTCAAAGTAAAACAAGAGACGGTTTTGGGAAGACAGGCAGCACGAATCGGGAAGACAACCATTGACGACAGGCACGATCTGAGTGCAGAACAGGTCCCGTTTTTAAAGGAATTAAATAACGCTGTAGAGTTCGACAGGGTGGAGCAGCCTTTTCGGCACATACAATCTGATCAAGGGCTCAACAGAATTTACAGGTTGACGCTGGCCGATGCAGCAGGGACTGAAGAAGTGATTCGAAAGTTAAACAGCTACCCCTCTGTTGAGTATGCTGAGCCAGTTGAATTGCTAAAGAAAACATTAACGCCAAACGATCCGGATTTTAACTCCACAGACCAGTGGTGTCTGTTTCAAATTAATGCAGAAACAGCATGGAATTTGGGAACGGGAAGTTCGAGTATTGTAGTGGCAATAGTCGACGATGCAGTTGAAATTACACATGATGACCTTAGCCCGGTAATCTGGACAAACCCGGGTGAAATAGCAGGTAACGGCGTGGATGACGATGGCAATGGATACGTAGATGATGTAGACGGGTTTGACGTGGCAAATAATGACAATGACCCTAATCCGGATGGCCCGGCCTATGATCACGGTACTCATGTGGCGGGAATTGCGGGAGCAGCAACAAACAATGCTACAGGAGTTGCATCAATAGGTTTTGGAGTTTCCCTTATGGCCGTTAAATCAACAAATTCTGCAAGTGTAGTGTCACATGGATACGATGGTGTGGTGTATGCCGTTAATTCAGGAGCTGATGTCATCAACATGTCCTGGGGAGGAAGTGGATCGTCGACAACAGCACAATCAATTATAGATTTTGCCTACGCAAATGGAGTTACCTGTATTGCTGCCGCAGGCAATGACGATGTGTCCACTCAATTTTACCCAGCTGCGTACAATCATGTCATTTCTGTAGCGTCTTCAACCTTTGGAGACTCAAAATCCGGATTTTCCAATTATGGTTCCTGGATCGACATTACTGCTCCCGGGAGTGCAATCTGGAGCACCGTTCCCGGAAACACATATGATTTCAAGCAGGGAACCTCAATGGCTTCCCCAATGGTTGCCGGATTGGCAGGGCTAATTCTATCCCTGAACTCGGGACTGAACCCTGATGATGTGGAGAACTGCATTCGATCTACCGCAGACAATATAGATGGTTCGAACCCGAGTTACGTTGGCCAGCTCGGTGATGGAAGGATCAATGCACTTGCGGCGATGAACTGTGTTTCCGCTACGCTGAACTGGTCCCCGGTCGCAGATTTCAATGGTGCCCCAACCAATATTGTAGTTGGTCAATCGGTAAATTTCACGGATTTATCATATCACAATCCAACAAGCTGGGACTGGACTTTCACGGGCGGCACTCCTTCAACGCATACAGGCCCTACACCTCCGGCAATTACGTATAGCACAGCAGGCTCATACACGGTAGAGCTAACGGTAACAAATGCGAATGGTTCAGATACAAAAACAGAAACAGCCTACATTACTGTGAATGCATTGACCGGCTGTGATACGGTATCGAATACGATTCCTTCTGACGCAAACTATACCTGGACCTGGGGCGCTGTAAATGGATATATTGGCGGTCACAACTTTATCCATCCGCAATACATTTGCGACAAATATTCAGGACTAGGCTCTACCAATCTGATGGGTGCAGACTTTTATTTTACCCAGGGAGAAACAAGCGACCCCACGGCATACATTACGATCATGGTGTGGGAAGACGCTGGCGGTTCGCCCGGAACCGTTGTCTATACAGAAGACGTATTAATTGATGAGATTGAGGCCAATGTAGCCGGTCCCGGTCCCGGTTCTTTTTATATTACTCAGGTCAACTTTGACGCCCCTGTATTCGTTTCAACGTCTGATTTTTACGTGGGCTACGAGCTGTTTTACGCGGCTGGAGATACTGTGAATTGCGCTCTTACAGACGACCTAACCTCCGATCTGTCACGAAACAATACCATGATGTACTACATAAACCCGGCTGATGATCCGCTGGGATTGGGTGGAGGATGGTACCAGACCGGAGGAGAAATAGGAACAGCCGAGTGGTCCATGCACATTTACCCTCGAATTACACAAACTCCCCCAACGGCTGTGATTGCTCCGGTAGTATCCGCTTGTGAAGGAACATATGTCGATTTTGATGGATCGAGCTCACCGAATGCATTCAATTGGGAATGGGCCATTAATGGAACGTCAACACCCTATCCGACGGGAAGCAACCCTTCCGTATTGATGAGTTCTGCAGGAACACACATGGTGTATTTAGCAGCCTACAACAGTTGTGGGTTTTACCATATAGATTCGGCGGCTGTTATAGTGTCACCTACACCCGATGTTTCTGTTACCTCAAGTAATGATACAATATGTCCTGGAGGAGCATCAAACCTTTCCGCTTCTGGAGCGACAAGTTTCACGTGGTCTCCGGCTTCAGGATTATCGTGCACTTCTTGCTCCGCCCCCGTTGCAACCCCTTCAATTACGACAACGTATTCCGTAACGGGGACGACAGCGCCTTGTAGTGCAACAACGTATGTTACCATAGAGGTGGATGATAGCGCCCCAACTGCGGACTTTATATCAAGTGGTGACACCATTTGCCCTGGAGAAGTTATTAATTACAATGGTGCAATATCCGTTGGCGCGAGCCTTTACGAGTGGACGTTTGTCGGGGGAGATATTTCATCGTCTTCTTCTGCAAACCCGACCGTAGTATACAACACGGATGGGACGTATTCTACCCAGTTGTTGGTGGAAAATTCCTGTGGACAAATCGATGCCAAAAGCACAAGTGTTGTGGTAAAAACCCCCATGGAATGCGCAACCGGTGCAGAAGGTCCTTCAGCTTCACTTTCTGGAATGGATGCCTACGTAAACAGGTCATCAGGTTCAATTGTTCTAAGCTTCCCTGACGACGTGGAAGGGGTTGTTGAGATTGAACTGTACAACGCGATTGGCAAATTGGTTAGATGCAGCTCTGTTGCGAACCCTACTTCAATGGTGCAAATCCCTGTTTTAGGGCTTAGTAAGGAATTGTATCTGTTGTCGGTTAGAACCGATAAGGACCAATACGCCACTAAACTTGTAGTTCAATAGCTTGCAGGAGAAAAACCGCAGTTATCAACATTTGTTAATAACCGCAGTTAAAAACGTCTTAATAACTACGGGGTAAATTATTTGCAATTTTCCTGTACCATGGCGTATGTTTATAGAACCAAACGAGGGATAAAAGGCTCACCAACGGGTGAGATTCTCCCGAGGGTTAGTTCCGGGAAGTAGATTGTTGAAAGGATCATCAGGAAAAACGAAGAAGTCCTGACGTTTGAGAGAGCTTAGCTCCAGACCAAATTTGCTTCAATCCTTGGCGCTGAAAAGTGCTTAGGTAGGATTAATTCTCTAGAATTGTGTAGTACTTCGGTTCAACGCAGTTTAAGAAGGTAAAATGTTTCGATTAACTACTTCGTAAGTTGGATTGAAATAGGATTCCTTAGTGGTCGTTGAATACAAGGGGTTTTTCGAAATCTCATAGGGTTCGACAGTTGCTGGAAAGTTAGAAGTGGAAGCAAAGTTCTTCGGAATTTAGTGGAAGCGGAAGTCACAATAACAGTAGTTTGGACATTGGAAACTGGTGACAGTTTTAAATGTAAAAGCGAGTACATTTCTATCCGGAGTGCTACTCGCTTTTCTGTTTTAAGGGAATCCGGAAAATTGGGCAAATCGTTAGTTGCTGTTTATTAGTTGAAACACCTGTGAAATAGCAATGAAACGTATTTTGCGGCGTCGAGTCGAAGGTGATTGCCCCCTTTTTTAATTCAATAACAAAAAAGAAAATTCTAATACAGCTTCAAGCTACAATTGTAACTTTTCGTGTAGAACGCATGTTTTACAATATACAGCATAGATCCAACGTTTTACAAGATCACATAGTACGATTCGAAAAGACACTTTATGGAAGCCTGCACAAAAAATATCGCCGCCATTCTTATCAGCATTGTTATTTCCACCTCATGCACAAAAGAGGATCCTGCAATCGAAATGGAACCACAACCCGCCTCAATTTCAGAAATCACAACACCTCGATATTCCGTTCTTGCGGGGGCATACTCAAGCGACCAATCGGTGGAGCTATACACGATTACGGAAGGGTCAACGATATATTATACAATGGATGGCACTGAGCCAACCACTTCTTCTTTAGAATACACAGGTCCGATCGTTGTTTCGGGTCATGGAACCATCGTTGAAATTAGAGCGATCGCTTCATTTGATGGAGGTGTAAGCGCCGAAACATCTTCTTACTATAAGATCGACTTGCACCATACACCAACGATTTATGCAACAGGACTATCCATAACCGAGATAAAAAACAACATGGTTGGGGATTGGATCGGAAATGTAACAACACCCTGGGTAGCGCCTCAGAATGTAGTTTTCAAGTTTAACTCCGATGGCACTTATTCGGGAAAGGCACTGACAGCGACCAATTTCGCTTATCCAACTGAATTTTGGGGGTCGGCACTCTATTATGGATCTGACATAGATCACGAATCCAAGACATACAACATATACGATGTGCAGGCAGACGGAAAAGCAACTGCCGATATAACCATTTATTTTCATGAGAATTCGACAAATGTTGATCGATTAAGGCACATTTCTTTTTCCCCTGACGGCAATTATTTGGAGTTTGAATTATGGCACCACATGACATACGGCCCGATCAAATACAAACTAACTCGTTACCAAGAGTCTTCCACGGAAAAGCGGTTGGTAACCATCTCAAGTCGCAATTAACACGAGAGTTGTGAAATGAACGGATTGCTGAATTTTTAATTCAGGCACAAAAAAAGGGCGCTAAGGCCCTTTTAAACGATTCTAGTCAAGTAAACAACTAAAGTTTTTTTGCAGCCTTATTGGCTATTTTCTTGATCTTTTTTGACAAGTCAGCGACTAGCTTTTCAGATGCGCTTTCACAAAGCGGGAGAAGCTTTTCAGGTTTCATAATCGGAATTCCTCCGACTATTGCTACAGACTTCTTTGATGTACCATACTCGTTAATTGTGAATACTCGCTTACCCTCTTTGTTCCACAATTTAATTCGGACAAATGCCCTGACTCCTGCCGTTAACGGAACAGCTTTTTTAACAAAGTCATAGCCCATTGAAACAAACATCACTCCATCCGCATCACTGAACATTTTGACCATTTGCATTTGATTACTTTTCTCACCTTTGGTAAGAGATTCAACCAAAGGTTTATAACCTTCCGGGGTAAGGTATCTCTGAAAAAGTTTACTGCGATCAGCATCTTTATCTTCGTTGAACCTACCCTCATATTCTTGGTATTCAGCTCGCTTAATGACGTCTTCTTCTGGCATTAATTCGAAAGGAAAGTTTTTAGCGTATTCTTCCGTAAAAGTTTTGTAAAAATTGTCTAAAACCGGTTGTAAATTAAAATTAGGATCTTCAGATAAAGATGCGATTGATGCCGCCATACCTGCGGCCCCACCTAGCTCGGAAAACCCGATGTGTTTTGATACCCAAAACGTAGTAACAGCTACTTTCTTTTGTGCAATACAACTGATGTTTGCCAAAAAGGAAAAAGCAACAAGAATTAATATTGTTTTTTTCATTTTGAAAAGTTTTGATTGAGCGCCAAGATACAAAGTTTAGCCTTTGGCAAATTTGTGATTGGGCAATTAATCAGGTTTTAGGGAATGAAATTTTCTCAGAATGCAATAAACTCCTGAGGGTCAATCGAATTGCCGTTGTACCATAGCTCAAAATGAAGGTGTGCACCGGTCGACAACGACCCCGTGTTCCCCACGATTGCAATAGGGTCTCCAGCAATTACTTTGTCGCCAACAGACTTTAACAGTACGGAATTATGTTTGTAAATACTCAACAAATTGTGCGCATGCTGCACTTGGACTACATGACCATTCTCTGATGTCCATCCGGCAAAAACAACAGTTCCGTCCAGAGTTGATTTAACCGCTTCATTTTCGGGCGCAATGATGTCTACACCATGGTGGCCCGCAATGCGATCAAAGGAATTTGAAATTGTTCCTTCCAGTGGCGTGAAGAAGAATACCCCTTTCATTTTATCGTCCCTTGACTCGCTTTGAACTTGATTAGAAATGCTGAATCGATCTTCCTGTTCTATTTTTTCGCGCAATAGTTTGTCCTCAGCCGAGGATGGGAATTGTATGTTGCTGTAGTCTCTCGAAGAATCAACTGAATTCTCAGGATCACTGTCGGGGGTGTCTCCGTTTAAAAGCGCTATTAGATTTTTATTATAGCGGATCTGAGCATCTGATTGCGTGCTGATTCGATCAATGGTGGACAGGTTCTCTTTGTCGATTTGCGCTCGCTCCCGCTCAAGCGTCGGGTCAGGAACATTAGGAATCAATGTATTCAGAGGAGTATAAGAAAAGACCAAATACGATAAAATGAAGATCACAATTGTCCCAAATAACAGATAAACCAAGATGTTGAAGTAGGACAAGGTGAATGAATGTTCTTCTTCAAAGGTATCACTGTTCAGTCGCACATACCTAGACTTTTTTTGAAGCCGCTCCAGAATGGGTTTTTTATTGGGTGTGCCTTCTCCTTTCATACTGTGTTCAAAGATGGTTAAAATATGGCTCAGTATTCGTGAATACTCGCTGCAATTCTTATAAAAGCAATAGAAATATTGAGAAATTAAAATAATTTTGTCTCTCTGGAGTTATAAAATGTGTTAAATCCTCCTTCTGAACACACCTCGATTCATATCGGCCGTATTCATGTCAGCTAGTATTGGCTGTCTGCTTTGGGCGTGCTCCACAGAAAAGAATGCATGGCTTAATCGTTCATTCCACAATACAACAGCTCGTTACAATGGTTATTTCAATGCGAACGAGCTGATGAAAGAAGCTTTAAATAGCTACGAGCTTGGTTTCAAAGAGAATTACAATGAGCTTTTGCCCATTTTTAAATATGCTGATGAAAAGGACTCCAAGTCGCTTTATCCGGCGATGGACACGGCAATAAAGAAATGTGCTACAGTGATCAACAAGCACTCGATGCCTGAAAAGAAAGAAGGAAAATATGCGAAAACGGAATGGTGCCGCTGGATAGATGACAATTGGTTTATTATTGGAAAATCTAAATTTCATAAGAGGGAATATGAAGAATCGATCGAAATGTTCGAATTCGTAATGGACCAGTATGAAACAAAAGAGATTTCGCACAAGGCCAAGCTTTGGTCTGCAAAGTGCAGAATTGAGATGAGCGACTTTACGGTTGCGGCTAAGTATTTATCGCAATTAGCAGAGGAGGCAGAAGTTGCTATTGAGAAAGCGCGTGAAGAAAAGCTGAGCTTTAAAACTCTGAAACAAAAGCTGGCCGGGAGTAAAAAGAAAAAATCAAGAAAAGGATCAAAATCTAAGAAATCAAAGAATGAGGAAGCAACGACGATAGAGCCATTTCCGGTTGAGCTCAGCTACGAGGTGTATGCGGCCAGTGCAGACCTGCACATTAGAAGACAAGAATGGCAGAAAGCAATTGAAAACATCAATCTGACGATCGAACAAAAACCCGGTAGAAAGCTAACGACTCGATTGCACTTTATTTTGGCGCAATTGTATCAGAAAACGGGAAATGCTGAGCTGGCAAATGAGTCATACACCAAAGTGATCAAAAGCAACCCGGACTATGAAATGACCTTTTATGCGAAGATCAACAGGGCACTTTCAGGCGGTGGGGACAAAAGTGAATTGAAAAAAGAGCTGTTATCCATGGCCAAAGACGACAAAAACATAGACTATTTGGATCAGATCTATTATGCTCTCGGAGATCTGGAGCTGAAAGAGAACAACAAGGAAGAGGGGATCGCATATTTACTAAAATCAGCAGAGTCAAACACGAGTAATGTTCATCAGGAAACAAAAACGTATTTACGATTGGCGAACCTGTATTTTGAAGACAAAAATTATGAAAGCGCTCAGGCCTATTATGACAGTACTGCTCGTGTCGTTTATAAAGAACATCCGGAATATGATGTGATTAAGGCTAAAAACAAAAGCTTGACGGCATTGATCGGCCATATTCAGCAGGTTGAGCTTCAGGATAGTCTGCAGCGGATTGGAAAACTCTCGGAATATGAGCAAGAGCAGCTGGTAGCAAAATTAATAGAGGAGCTGAGAGAGGAAGAAGAGCGACTCAGGGAGGAGGCGCTTCAGCAACAAATTGATGCGGCTATGGCTCAAGCAAGTAGCGCTGGTAAAGGAGGGAAATTTTGGGTGTTCAATCCCCAGCTTAGAAGCTCAGGATTTGCAGACTTTAAAAGAAAATGGGGCGATCGACCGTTGGAAGACAATTGGCGCCGCTCGGATAAAGCAACAGCAATGGATGGGTCGTTTTTTGGAAATGATGGTGGAGAAAAAGACTCAACAGATACAAATTTGCCGGAGCGCTACAACCCTGAGACGTACCTGCAGAACATTCCTAAAACTCCCGATGACTACAAAAAAAGCGATGAACTGATCATTGATGCCTTGTATGGAGAAGGAGTTATTTATAAAGATGAGCTAAGCGATTACCCTGAAGCTGTCAAAAGCTTCAAATCACTTGTTGATCGGTTTCCAAAATCAGAACGCACGCCGGCAGCATTGTACCAGCTGTTTAGGATCGGTGGAATTTCAACTGCTGTAAAACCACAACCCTTTAAAGACAGATTGTTGCGTGACTTTCCTAATTCGGATCATGCACAGCTATTGCTAGATCCAAAATTCATGGAGAAAAGGCAAAAAGAACTGGACCGACTTAAGGACGAATACAAACAGTATTACAATGAATACAAAAAGGGCAACTACAATTTAATCATTACAAAGGCCAACGAGGTAGCATCCGATACAACAATTGGTGAGTACAGGTGTCTCTATTTGTATCTGAAGGCTCTTTCGATCGGTCGGATCAGTCCGCCCTCTGTAGATCCGACAGCATTTGAAAATGCGTTGTCTGAGGTGATCAAGATCTGTAAAGGATCGAATGTAGCTGCTGAAGCTCAAAAGACGATGGATTTGCTGAGAAACCAATCAACAACGGAAAATGCCACGGAAGGGAAAAGCACGTATATATACGACGCTGCGGAAGCACACTTCTTCGTCTATGTTCACGATCAAACTACTGGAAGTATTAATCCGATCAAAATGGGCATTTCGAACTTCAATGTAAATTCGTTTAGTACCAAAGGATTAATTACTTCGAGTAATTTCCTAAACTCAGATCACCAGGTGGTTATGGTAAGGTCCTTTGAAAATAAAGATGACGCAATGGATTATTTTGTTGCGTTTAAGGTGAACAAAACATCTCTGAAAAACTACAATTCCGGGGAAAATTATTTTGTAATATCCGGAAAAAACTATGCTTCTCTACTCATTGAAAAAGACGATACGGCCTATAAGGAGTTCTTCGATGACAACTACCTGGATTAGCCTCCGGTTTGCCTTTCGGGAAGGCAAAAAGAGCAGAAGTGCCCAATAGTTCGTATATTTGCACAGATTTATTTAGGACAAGATGTTTAAGGCTAACGCGAATAACAACATGGCAAAGACACAAGATATTAATGCACCGGAACGGTTGAATAGAATAGTGGATGGAACGGTCATAGAAGGAACGTTCAATTCGCAGAGCAATATAAGGGTAGACGGAACAGTAACCGGAACGATCAATACGAAGGGTCGGTTGGTGGTTGGCCCAAAAGGTAGAATAGAAGGTGACGTGATCTGTAATAATGCAGAAGTAGAAGGGGTGATAGAAGGGAAGATAAAAGTCAATGAATTATTGGCTTTGCGCGCTACAGCCAAAATATTGGGAGATATTCATACTGGAAAATTGGCAATAGAGCCCGGAGCAACATTTACCGGAACCTGCAGCATGGGAGGCGTTGTTAAAGAAATGTCAAAACCGGGTTTCAGCACTCCCGTTAAGAAACAAGAGCTTGCCGAAGAAACAGCGTAACGCAGGCAGCTCCCCGAACTTCCTTCCCATAGTGATCAAAATGATTCTGGTCATTTTGTGTGGGGTGTTGGGAGGCATCAAGTGCGATGAATACTTTAATCTTACTTTTCCCGCTTTTACGATTGGACTTTCATTGATCTCAGTTTCTATTGCTATTTATATACTAATCATCGACACAAAAAGATGAACACTGATTTTTCAAAATTTGCAGTTTACTCGGTAATACTGACTCTTTTTTCCATACTTGGAGCTTTCCTGATCATAAAGTATTTAGTTGTGATGGAGCCGCCAACAGGAATTTACTGGACAATTCCGTTTGTTGCCTTGCTCAACCTGATCTCGGCGAAGATGATGATCAACGCGAAAGAAAAGAACCCCCATCAATTTGTAACTGCATTTACCTTGTCTATGATGGTTAAATTTTTAGCCACTGCCGTATTGCTTCTCGTGTACGGGTTATTGGACAATGAAAATTTTAAACCGGTGGCGCTTACAATCGGCGTCGTTTATTTGATGTTTTTAGTTCTTGAGGTGTTCTTTGTGAAGAAGGCGCTGAATCCTTAGAATATTCTGTAAAAGAGCAAAATTTAACGGATCGTTTTGTGGGAGGAAAAATTTAGGGGCATTATCCTTTCAAATCTTGAAAATACTACTACCTTTGCCCCGAATTTTTGAACGGTAACAGTTTAAAGATAGAGGTTAATGGCTAACAAAATCAATCTTTTAGGAAGCGTTTTAAGTAAAACCACCCTAGTTGCGGCAACTGCCGTTTTCGTATTTAATTTCTTCGGAGCCCATGCTCAACATGGTGATGAGGTTGTCGGTCATGACGATCACAACACTGCTCATCATGGAGAAGGAGAGGAAAGCCATGAAGGCTTCAAACCAGGGGAATTCATTATGCACCACGTTGCAGACGGCCATCAAATGGAATGGGCGAACTTTCAGATTCCTCTTCCCGTAATGTTGTGGACCGATGATGGTTTCACTTGTTTTTCTTCTTCCAATTTTTACAAAGAAGAAAATGAGGCGCATGTTCATGGTATGGAAGGTCATGCCTTCACAATGGGCAACGAATACATCATGGTGAACGAGGTGATCTATTATCTCGAAAAGAACGGGGGGATTCATGGAATTGAGGAAAAAGTCAAATTAGCAGAAGAAGCAGACCTTCTTCTAAAAGATATTGTAAACCTGGAGAAGAAGAAAGTTGAAGCCAGCTCAATTGACGAGCAAGCCATCATCGCAGAAGAAATTGCGGCCGTTACCAAGAAAGAACAGGAGCTTAGGGAAGCGGCTGCTCTTGCCGCTCCGTTCGATCTTTCAATTACCAAAAACGTGT
>MDSW01186728.1_pt1 | contig 12449 bp, 13 predicted proteins | sample 811171 | NCBI WGS metagenome assembly MDSW01 (sample SAMN05326641, study PRJNA326480) | marine metagenome | isolation source: seawater | place: Atlantic Ocean: North West | collected 2012
AATGTAGATTTCATGACATTTGTAAAATCAAAAATACAATCAAAACCCCGTGACAAACAAGTTGATTTATTAGATTACTTTCATCCTAAAGTATCATCATTTTATGATCAAGTTGACGATGCTAATAGAGTTGAAACTATTAACTTAATATATGTAATTCAAATGTCATTGCTTAACAAGTTAATATCTGTAACATATCTAGCTCCAGCCCCAGCAGCACCAACAACCCCCCGACCAGCACCAGCACCAACAGCAGCACCAGCTACACTGACTAAAAGAAAGAGTCTCAAGGTGGAAAAAAATGAAGATGATTATGAATATTCTCAAGGTGGAAAAAAACCGAGACAAAGAGGAGGTAAAAAATATACACTTAAATCAAATAAGTCAAAAAAACGAACACGAAAAAATAGGAAACGGAAACCCAATTTACGAACAACAAAGCTGACCAAAGTACGATATAGATTGATTCGCTAATTAAATTTGGCGAATTAGTGTAAAAATGAATAAAACATAAATAATAAATAAATAAATAAAAAGGATTACTTATATTATTAAAAATGCGAAGGTTAATTTTTAATAATGTAAAACGAATGATACCTAAGATTAGTGACACGGAAAAGATAGCGTTGAATTGTGGAACGACATCAATAGACCGAGAATTGTTTGAAGGTAAGGTGAAAGAGCACAAGTTTGAGTTGAGTGAGAAAATATTGGATGAAAGTTTGCAAAGGAACATAGATTATTTGCTGGATAAACACGGAAAAAACCAACAGGTGTATCCCTTTACAACTCCGGAAAGTTTGTCTCTCTTTTATGATTTAGGTAAGAATGGTTTTTTTTCATATTTGATTCCAGAAAAGTATGGTGGTAATAAATTAACGACAGAGCAGTTGTCGTATGTGTTAACAAATATCACTTCTGCGAATCCATGTTTAGGAGTAATAACAATGGTACCTAACTCATTGGGTCCGTCAGAGTTGTTACTGAAGTATGGTACAGAAAATCAACAAAACAAATATTTGCCGGAGTTGGCGAGTGGCAAAAAAGTACCTTGCTTTGGTTTGACTGGACCTAATAATGGTTCGGACGCGACAGGTAGTATTGATACAGGGGAAGTAATACGGGATGAAAACGGTGAATTGAAAATCAAGATAACTATAAATAAGCGTTATATTACTTTGGCACCGGTTGCGAATTTAATAGGTTTGGCTTTTAATTTACAAGATCCTAATAATTATTTGAGTAATAAGAAAAAGGGTGTAACAGTCGCATTAATCGAAAAGGGACATGAAGGATTAAAGCAGGAAACATATCATAATCCATTGGATGTGGGGTTTCCGAACGGTACATTAAAGGGCGACTTGATAATAGAGTTGGATCAAATAATAGGTGGGCGGGAAATGATAGGGGAAGGTTGGAAGATGTTGATGGAGTGTTTAGCGGCGGGTCGGGGTATTTGTTTACCGGCCACAGCAAATGCGTCGTCAAAGGTGGCGACGATGTCAATGTATTTCTATAGCAAACACCGAAAACAATTTAACATTCCATTAATTAATATGGAAGGGGTTGAAAATAAGTTAGCGAATATGTTGTATAATACCTGGGCAATACAGGCGAGTATATTTGTCACAAACAAATTATTAGACCAGGGTGAAAGACCGTCTGTGTTAAGTGCAATAATGAAAGAACAAACAACCGAAAGGGGGCGACAAGTAATAAATGATGGAATGGATATATACGGAGGTTCGGGGATATGTAAGGGTGAGAACAATATGTTAGAAAAGTTCTACAAGAATGTGCCGATAGGGATAACAGTAGAAGGTAGCAATGTGTTGACAAAAAACCTAATAATTTTTGGACAAGGTTTAAACAAGAGTCATCCGTATATCTACAAAATATTGGAGGCAATAGATGAAAACGATGTGAGTAAGTTTAACAAAAATTTCATCAAAATAGTCGGACATTCGGTAGGTTTGATATTATCAAGTATGGGACAATCGATTTGGGGTAAAAATGTTTTGGACAAGCAAACAATATATTTTGCTTGTTTATCGAATATAGTTGCATTAAAAGGAGGTGCGATAAAGAAGGAGCAAAGTTTATCGGCTGATATGGCGACAATAATGGGAAATTTGTATATGGCACATTGTGTGCGGATATACGAGGAACATTATGGAGTTGGTTCAAAATTTACAGATTTAGTTATTGAAAAAATATTGAATGAGAATATTTGTATTTTCAATAGAGTAATAAATAATTCACCATATTTTTTTATGTTGCGATACATGATACAACAAAAAAACGAAAAATATGGAATCAATAACGAAATCATAGAAGAGTTGAAGAGCAACGCTAAAATAAAAAATAAGTTGGTTGAGGGTGTATATATACCTAATAAGTTGTTGCTATTGGATATGGTGGATAAGAACACTGAAGAATATGAAGCGTTATATCAAGATGTTATAAGTGTAGGAGAATACGATATAGCAGATATGAGTTTGACACAAGAGATTAAGGAGTACTTTTAGGGGAACCAAAGTTCCCCCCTCCTTTACTTGTTTTTAAAGCCATTGTTTTAGTGGTGTGAGGTCATGGCCTTGCGGTACGTACCACCGTTTTTCGGTACCGTCGAATCGTGCCCCGAGTGCTTTTGCCTCGTCTTTCTGTGCGAACGATACAGAAAGCCACGTGCGTTCGGTGGCGATGGGTGGTGAAGAGGGTTGACGGGGTTGGGTTTTGTACTTAGTTTCTAAATGTCGTAATAAAATATCAGTTTCGGTAATTTGGTTTGTTACTGCTTCTATTCTATTGGATTTAATTCCGAAAAAATCATTACTTTTAAGTTCGTCTAACACCTTTTGCTTGCGTTCTATTTTATTAGATAAGCGGAAATACTCATTCATATCCTCAGTGTTTGTTAAACAATTGGAGACAAAGTGTCCTGGTATACCACATTTAAAACATTTATTATTAGTGCCTTTGTATTTTTTTTGTAGCATATTCATTTCATTTTGATTTAATGTTATTGATACAAAGGATCCACCCCGAACATTTTCAACGCCATATTTATCCATGTATTTTTGCGTGTATTTATCTTCATCATAATCATCACAATTTGGTATTAATTCTAATACTTTGATGGGTTTGTGAATACTAGTCCAGGCCGAACCTGTACCTGTAAAATGATTGTTAATACGAAATGAAGGGTTATTTGTTTTACCGATATAATATTTGTTGTTTTCAAGTTGTAAAACATAAATACAAATCATTTCATTAAACTTGTAATATTAATATATTTATCTTCTTTTTGTACAACAAGATAAAATAATACCTAATCCAACCCATGCACAAAGAACTCCTATAATGAATTCGAATATAAATGCCATCTATACTTTAATAATAAAAATGTAGTTTTTCAAATTTCAATCTTTATAAAGACATAGGTAAAAAATATAGTTACTTAATTATTGGTTTGATGAATTTCCATGTAAAACGTTGTTGTGATAATCTGTTAAAAATTGTAAAAAACTAACACCCATGAGCGTTAAATCACTACGTACTTGTGAAATAGCAGATTGATATATGTTTTCTCGTTCATCATTGTTTTCAAAAGTTTCGTTGATTGAGTGATTGCAAAAAACAAAAAATATTGTTATTATTAATAATAACGCGACGTATTTGTATTTTAAACATATTTTTCCAAACCCCTTTGTAAACATTATAATATATCAAAACATTATAATATATAAAAAGCATCTAATCATCTCCTGCTAACATTTCGCGGAGTCGTGTACGGGCGTTGATGATTTGAGTAGTATTAGTTGTCAAAGAAATATCTATTATAGTATTTAAATTTCTTTGCCTAACAACAGGATTAACAATTGGATTGAATATAAAATTGTTAGATGGGTCAGTAGTCAATAGGATAGAATTATCTGTTACTACATCTTGCGATGAGATAATTATAGGGTTTATGTTAGTAAAATCAATATCCATATCATCACTATCGGAGTCTATATAATCAGAGTCTATATCCATATCATCATCATTATTATTATTATTATTATTATTATTATTATTAGTTTGATCACTTCCAAATACGAATACATCATTAGAAAGAGTACCTGTATTAAATCCGAATGAAGAAGCAGATGTATCTATATACGATTTTGGTTGATCACATGGAATGTAACTACATGTTTTTGTATCAAACTCTACTCTCCCAAAGTTTTTATGCAATGATGTAAGAATGGTAAAAACAGTTACTTTGTTTAAATCTTTAATAGCCTGGTTCAACGAGTAAAGCGATCTTAGGTATGGAACAATCGCGTGTTCTAAAAATGTAATGACTTTTTTTTTAGGATATTGATTATGAATAACAATAGGTAAGACTGGTTTGTAATAATTTACAATGTCTAAAATTGTATCATATTTTTGATTAAATGTCATATTATTAAAATAATTAAGAATAACAGATTCGCGAACAATCGGTTCATAATCACGAATAAATTTATCCAACTGGAAATCAGAATAGTAGAAATAACGAAAAACTTTGGGTATAGCAATGTGATGATATTGGCAGTGATAAAAAATATTGTACATGTTTGAATAAGAAAATGCGAGATTTGTATAAGGATTTTTAGGTAACGACGGTACTAGAAAAAGTTCTTGATAATTGACAAGCGAGGATTTGATAATACGTAAAATATCAAAAATTTTAAATGTATATAATCGTGTTTGTTCATACAGTGTAACTTTAAGATTATTAGGACAATCAGTGAGGTCGTTAAAGAATAAGTCATATTGATTATCTATTTTTTTGTCCAATAATTTAAATCTACAAATATTACAAAATCTTGAAAGAGCTAAGTAATGTTTTTGGATTGTTGAAAATATATGAAAAATATCTTCGCGCTTTTCAATCGGGATAAAAGAAATGTCATATCTAAGATACCTATGTATTGCTGTGTGTTTTCCATTAGGTTCGTGTTGAAGGAGTATATTTCTGAGGCCATGTGAAAAAAAGTCCACATTTTTCAAATCTAAATTCATAGGTGGAATGATGTGTTTAACCAATGAATTGAAAGTAGGGTTGTGCTCAACTAGCATAACTATATTACTACATACCTAGAACGAATTATGTTTAAATAGTTTTTGAAGAGGGTTTTCTCTACATCCCCTCTTAGGAATCGTGTGTGTTTTTGCCAGTTATTGAATGGGATAATTTACTATTTATACGTTATCTAGTGTTCGAGATAGACTTTCGGTAAAATTGGGAATGCGTAATGGTATTTTGAATAAAGCCATATGAATAGCATCGTAAAACTGTGTCTCACGTGGGAAGGTGGATTTTGAAACATTGACAATACGGTATTCGGAAGTAATAAAAATCATTTACGCTTATAGGTATAAAAAATAATATCTATATACTTTTATATAGATATTAAATGGAATCTATTAGAGGTTTAGTTGGGAATAAGAAAATACAAGTAGGTTTTGTAATAGTGGTATTCATCATAATAGCGATAATCGGATTGTATATGGGATTGAAGGGATTTTCTTCAAATATGAAAAAAAATAATTCGGTATATAAACCGGATACAGTATTTTTTACACTGTATTACGTGGATTGGTGTCCACACTGCTTAACTACAAAAACGGTATATGAAGAGGTTCAAGGCAACTGGGATGGAAAAAAAACAAAGGGAGGTTTAAATATAGTAGTAAGACAAATAGATTGTACAGATGAAACACAGACACATATAGTAAATGGAAAAGAAATCACCTCATTCCCTACTATATTTTTCGATGATGGGATAAATGATCAAGTAGAATTCATGTCAAAATGTGAGTACAAAACATTTACCAAATTTATAGAGGATATGACAGAGAATATTTAGAAGAGTTATAAAGTTATATTATACTTTTTAAGAATGGTGGGAGGAATAAGTTGATGCTTTCGTTCTTCTAGTTTTTTGAAACATTTTGTGATAGTAACTTCACTAATATCACAAATTCTTTGTAGGTCACGTTTACTAATATTTAGTTCAAATGTGAATATTATAAGATAAATAATCCCAGCTGCTATAGAATGTGGTGTATTTTCGGGAATGATATTGTTTTTTTCGACAATAAATGCAACAAACTCGCATAGTTTTGTTAATTCTATAGAAATATATAATTTACTACAGAACCTGCTAATAAAATCACTAGGCGAAGTGGTACATAGTTGGATTTTTTCACAGTATTCTAAATCTTTTTCGATGTTATTTATAATTGAAATAGCATTTTTACAGCCTTTAGTTGCGCTAGTGGAATCTAATTTAAAAATGTTTGCGATTTCTTTAGCGGTTCGAGGAAACGAGTTTTGTCTACAAGATATATAAATAGATGCCGCTATAATTCCATCACGATTAAGTCCGCGAAACGTTTGTTGTTCGGAAATTTTTTTATGAAGTCGAATAGCATCATCGATAATAATTTTTGCGATACCGCCATGCTGTGCCATAATTGTAATACGTTGAAACTCATCGTATTGCGATTTTTCCTTGTATGGCATAGATTGCCATTCAGTATATCGCTTAATTTTTAGCATTTCATAACTAGATTTGCCGTTGTTGTTAAGAATTTTACAACCGTAAGAAGATTCTTCTAAAAGCGGATTTATGGGCATACCACATCGTGTCGGGTCAGAGGAAGAATTATCGTCAGCTCCATAATACCGCCACTCGGCTGTTTGATCGATGGAATTCGTGTTAATCATACCACATTGATCATTGCTACAAATAGGAAACATTCCGTTATTGATATAGAGTATAGAACCGCAGTGAACGCATAAATCAGATTCGTCACAGGAATGGGTAGTCGAAATGTGTTTTTTCCTGGTAGTATTACAGTTGTCATCGAACTGTTTCCAACATGTTTTTTTAATGTTTTTACGCGTCTTCATACGTAGAAATATAATATTTTATCTTTAATTCAATTTTTACATTACATTAAAGATAAAAAGGAAAGGTGGATAGATGTGTGGTGTTTTTGTCACCAACCTCTTTAAAATTTCAGAATGAAAGGAATTTAAAAAATACTACATTTAGTTTTTTGAAATAAGATTGAGAATTAAAAAACGAAGAGGTTGGTGACAAAAAGTTGATATGCTTATTTTTTGTGAATTTTGTTGAGTTTATTTTTAAAGAAATCGTCATAAATATCGCCTTTTATTGGTTTTGTGTCGACAATAGTTTTGAATTTGTTAGTAGGTTCGTTTGCTGTATCGTTGTCGGTTTTGGGCTCATCGATAACATTGCCGGTGCCGTCGATTTTTTTGCCTAGTTTCTCTTTAATTACTTCGCGAGCATATAACGGAATCCAATCTTTCCATGATATGAGTAGTATATTGGGATTAACAACCTTGACCTTTAGTCCATTGTCAGAGAGTTTTTCGACTAAATAATCCAAACATACCCGAAATTCATATTCAGGAATACCCAGTATGAATTGTGGAACAGTAAACCAACACCACTGTTCGTGTCGCTGTTGTCTAGAAACCATTTTTATCTTATTATGTGCTCTTGCTAAGACTTTATTGTACAACTGTAGTTTTCGCAGAGCTGCTTGTTCTTGTTTATGGTACAGTTCATCTAACGAAATTTGTGTACCATCACCTTCCTCGTCATGTAAATCAAATATGGTAGACATTAGTTATAAAATGAAGATATTAAATATAATATTATATGAACATAAAATGGAATCTGAAAAAGAATCTGAAATAGAATCTGAAATAGAATCTGAAAATATAACTAGATTAGTTTTACCGGCTTGTGGACAAAATTCATTATATGTACTAGGGGCGTTGAAAGCATTACACAAAAACAATTTTTGGACGTATGAAAATATTGAGGAAATATTTGCTACATCGAGTGGTAGTATAATAGGTATGATTGTTTTGTTAAATATAGATTTTGAATTAATAACACAATATTTCATATGCAGGCCTTGGCAAAATCTGATTCCGAGTAAGAAAGATTTTGTGTATAATATTTTTAGTAGTGGAATATTAAAAAAAGAATTGTTGGAAAAAGTATTTGAACCGTTATTTAAGATGTGTGACATTGAAATGGGTATAACAATGATGGAATTATACGAAAAGATACCAATAAAATTTAATATTTACCTAACAAATTTAGACGATTTCGTAGCTGAAAAGGTTACACATGAAAGTCATCCGAGTATGCCCGTAATTGACGCTATCTATATGAGTTGTTGCATACCTGTACTCCTAGAACCTATAATGTATAAAAAAAAGTATTATATTGACGGTGCTATATTCAACGGAAATCCTAAACAAGAATTGACCGAAATACAAAAACAACATACGTTAACATTTAACTTTACATGCAGTGGTTATTACGAATGCGATACTATACACGAGACGAAGGGACTGTCATTATATGTTTTGTTTAAGAAATTAATTGGTGGTGTAATATGGAATTTAAAAAATACTGTAAAAAATGTAATAACAAAAAATGATGTGAAACTGAACTGGATCAGAAACGAAACAATTTATGATTATAAATCGTGGTTAAATTTTTTTTACAATAAAGAAGATAGACAAGTAAAAATAACAATAGGAGAAGAATATGGTTTGTTATTTTTGAAAAGAAAAGAATTAAATAGAGAATTACTGAGAGAAAAACATGAGTTGTCCAAGGGAGATTAAGATGTTGTATATTATTAAAAAGGATGATTTTAAAATATTATTTAAATGGTTTATCTTTAGGAAGTGGTGTTTATTTACTAGGGAGGTGTTTGGATATGACTTTATCTGCTGACAGCTATTTAAGATTAATGAGCATAAAAGGCGAATTATTAGATAAGGGTTTACAATTATGTAGAAAAAATTTATTAGTAGTTGGTCCTGTTGTCTATACTGTTGTTGATATATTTCTGATCAATCATACACTGTTTTTTTCCTTTAGAGATATGGGTGACATATTAATAATTCATTCGATTGGTTACTATTTTGCACATCGTACAATGCATGAGAATAGTATTATGAAAAGAATACATGTATTTCATCATAAATTTGATCAATTATTGATTCCGAGTATAGGAAACGCGGTGAGTGTCGAAGAATTTTGTTTTGCGTATATGTTGCCGTTCATAGTCGGAGCATTGTTAGTTAGACCTGGCTCGCTTTCATTTATAAATGCGGTTGGAATGATATCTATCGCAAATTTATTTATACACTGTAAAGAACTGGAACAAATAAAATTAATGGAATTATTTGTATCTCCCAAAAAACACATAAACCATCACAAAACATATAATGTACATTATTCTGCACCTATATTGGATTTAGAGTACTTGTTTGCAATGGATCAGAAAAGATCCCCTTAATAAAATATCAAATATATGTATATATGACAATAACATCAACACAAAAACCACCTGTTGATGCGTCAATCCATTTTACTCTAAGAGGATTAGATACTGGGGTAAATTTATTTGAGTGTATAGAATTGGAGGATATGTCGGGAGAATTTGTATATCATCACTTTATTGCAAGGAAACAGGTTGTTGCAGCAAGTTTTGATTTTGTGTTTTGGTTTCGATGTCCTTCTGGTTCATTCGTTATAGAAGACCTGCTCGATGAAAATCGATTCGATACAGCTTTCGCAATACAATCTGAAAATTGGAAAATGAATTTACCGTATTCAGAGTTTTTGCCGGACAGTGGTATAGACTTGTGTTACAATCACATTGGTGAAAACATAGAATTATACTATGATAAAGATACTGTTGCTGATATAGGGGTAAATAGAATAGCACGACAAGTAAGCAGTAATTATATGAATACTAATATATTCAAAAATAAAGCTGAGTTATTACAAAACTACATTGAATTGGACGCGTCCATTAATGAATCGATTGTTTTGAAACTGGAAAGGGGTGGTACGTTTGATAAACCATTATTCAACTCCATTAAAGAGAATAATATAACAAGGTGTTTATTAGAGACCCTATTGGAATCCGAGTCAAGTAAAAACAGGGTACAAAGTATGATAAATACAGCAACGAGCAAGGATGGAAATGGAGACGTAATAGGAAATTCTTGGGTATCGTTGAAATTTCAGAAAGGAGACAAAATAAGGCATAAATTGACATATAATGTAGCGAACATTGTGATAGATTATTCCAATAATAATATAATAGATTCCATAAACGGTAAAAGAAGTGACGAATATCCAAATATTATTGCTGGTGGTAGTTTTATTGATATGAGTAGCGTAATTTTAACAGACCAACATTTTCTAATTGAATATGAATTGGTTTAAAAATAGTATAAAAATATATACACCACCACATAATTATAGACCAAATTAAATTTAATAAAGATGAAATTTTTGCTCTTTTTATATTTTACTGTATCTTATGCATATATATATGTATATATATATATAATGTTTGAAGTTATATTTACAATAGGTTGTTTTGATAAATTTCACAAAGGCCATGTTAAATTATTAGAAAATATGAAAGAAAAATCTGAAAAAATTATTGTAGGATTACATGATAATAATAGTATTCAAAAACTAAAAAATGCTACTGATATTGATTCTTATGAAAATCGTAAAAAAAATTTGCAAAAATATGCATATGATGTATTTAAGATAGATGATGTAGACCCAACAAATGCTATAAATCAATATATATTAACGCATTATTGTAATGATAAAAATAAATATGAAATTAATGAAACGTTTATACATAAAGATATTAAAACTACTACATTAGACTATAATGATTTGAAAGCAATAAAAATTGGTCCTTCACAAACCAATAGTAAAGTAATAAAGAGTGATTATACTGGAAATTTGTTTTTCATACATAAATATCAAGATACATTTGAATATTGTTGTAAAAATAATAATATAACTATTACAAGAACAGATAAAAATTCTGGCTGGGGTCAAAATTTAATTGGATATAAAAAAAACTGGTGTTTTATGCGTGCCGATGATAATAAAGAATTCCCTTCTATTGATTATGTTAAAACTATTATGCCTATTGAATATTTGCCATATTCAAAAGTAATATCAGCAACAAAAATAAGAGATTATAAAAATAATAAACTAGGTTTAATGAACTATCTTTTAAATAAGGTAGTTGATGTTTTAAATGAAAATAACATACCTTACTATTTAGATTGTGGAACACTATTAGGATGTATAAGAGAAAACAATTTAATGGAGAAAGATAGTGATGTTGATGTAACAATACATTTATCTTATTGGGATAAATTGAAATCTATAGACTTTAGTAAATATAAATTAATAAGAACAAGAACGTTAAGTGGTTTCACCAAACGAGAAAATGGTAATATGATAAGTGTTAAAACAGAATATAGTAATTTTTATTGTGATATCTATACAAATCCTGCTTTTCCACAATTAGATAGTAAAGTTTTAAATGGAAAAAATTATAATATACCCCTAAATAGCGAATTATATTTAACACAACTATATGGTAACTGGAAAATTCCTTCGGGAAAACATGCATCAACAAAATATCACAGAGGAAATGGATTAGTTAATTCAGAATATTTTAAATATTGGGATAAAAACTTTGAAATATTTAAATGTAATATGTAATTATACGAATATAGACTTTGCTATTATATATTTTGGATTAACTAGGTCATTAAAAAAACATATAAAAATCATAATAATTACAAAAAACAGCGTGAATATGAATTGGTTTAAAAATAGTATAAAATAAATATAATATTTTTTATTAATAGTATTAATTTTTCTTACTTATGTTTTAGATATATATCTAGAACAGATCTTATAATAAATTCCATTCGTCCGTCACCTAAATAACTAAACATTTTGGGATAAACATTTTTGTATTCAGCTATTACTCGCGAGTAGTCAACAGCGTCAGTAGTGGTCTCTGGAAGTATTTCGGGTACTTGGTTATCCAGCAGCCTCTTCCTTGCGTCTATAATCTTCCTCTGAAATTCAACTCCATCATTAATATGTTGCTCAAGATCCGCAATTACACTTTTGAGAAGGCGGTCATTCACTTTTTCTTTAAAATCCATTTCTAATTGTGATAGCAGTCCTTTATTGATGATATAATCTTGTGATCTAGCATCAACAGGAGTAGGATGCCGATAAATATCTCTCTGATAAATATCTCCTCCATGTTGTATTTTTTTATGTTTTCGAGTAGTATGTTGTTTTTTTTTATAAATTTTTTTAGTATGTCTAAACTTATTATTTTTACGTGTATTATTATTGTTTTTATTGTTATGTTTATTTGTTTTCGATTTGACCATTATATATATATGGATATATTTATAAAAAAAGCTATAGAAAACAATATTAAATGGAGAAAACTAATGTAAAAATTATCAATAGAAAAAGATATAAAAATTATCAATA
>MDSW01203037.1_pt1 | contig 12447 bp, 8 predicted proteins | sample 811171 | NCBI WGS metagenome assembly MDSW01 (sample SAMN05326641, study PRJNA326480) | marine metagenome | isolation source: seawater | place: Atlantic Ocean: North West | collected 2012
CTACCACCTCTGGTACACGGCACCCCGATGGGACGATTCCGGAAAGACGGCCGATGCCCGAATGACCGTGTACTGGAACGATGTTCTTGTTCACGATGATGTATCGATTCCATCGAACACCGGAGCCTCCATCGAGGAAGGCCCCGAGACCCGCGGGCTGCTGCTCCAGGATCACGCCAGTTCAACTGCGCAACAGGTTCGCTACAGAAACATCTGGCATGTCCCGGCCGAGAGACTCACGCAGGCGCAATCGCCTCCCGGGACGACAGCCATCGACCCTGAATGACGCAACTGGACGAGTGCCTGCCGGATGACGGCTAGCAATCACCCCAGGCTGCAATGATGATCAGGACGTCATTCACATCCACGGATCCGCTTCCATCGATGTCGGCATCGCTGTCAGGGCTGCCATACACCGCCAGCAACGCCAGCAGGTCATCCACGGCCACGGTTCCATTGCCATCAAGGTCACCGGTGCACGGCGGCGAGGATTCGCAATCAAGAACCTCCAGGCTGACATTGTCGATGCCACCTTCCACGAGAGATGGATCACTGCCGTCCTCGATGGAAAATCGAACACGCATGCCGCTGGTCGGCTCGATGTAGTCACTCACGATGAACGATGCGGTTTCCCAGGACTGATCCGTACCACCGGTCGAGTGGACGAAGACCCAGCTGTTGCCGTCATCATTGCTGACATGGGTTTCGAGAACATCCGCATCCTGGCTGTCATACATCCAGCGGGAATAGGAGATCGTGCCGTCAATGCCTTCGAGATCGAACGCCGGAGAAATGAGTCGGGTCGGTCCACCATCGACATCGGCTTCACCGGGTGATTCCGGATCCGTTCCATTCTGAGTGATGTAGCAGACAAGAGCATCCGAACCGGCTGTCGCATCATCCTCTGGCTGAGGCGTATCGTTTCCGTAGATCGTCCCATCGGGATCCACACGAACCCATGCACCCGTCGCAAGCGAAGGATCGTTCTCGACCGTCCACACCGGAGTGGGCTCGGACTCGAATTCCTCGCGCTGAACAACCGTGGATCCATCGGCAACCAGCGAGATGTACGGATTTGCTGAACCAGTCGGCGGATCGGTGTACAGGCCACCATCCGTCATGGTCGCCTCGAACCAGTAACCGAACTGCTGGGTACATTCGCCAGCAGGAAGCGTGGCCTCATAGGTGTCGTCACCAAGGTTGGTCACGGAAAGCTCGGTCTGATCGCCTCCATCGACGCTGAGGAACATCCTGCCACTGCCCGCCTCGATTGCGCCCTCTCCGATCAAGGCGAGCTTGAACTGGAGGGTGGTTTCCGAACCGGGCGAGAGATAGCCGGGGAGACCGTCGGGATAGGAGAACACGATGCCTGTCGGGGGCTGATTCATCCAGATCTGGGTGCCACCACAACGGCCGAAGATGAGATCCTTCCAGCCGTCTCCGTTGAGATCGATGATTCCGATGTCATGAATACCTGTCCGCTCGCTGCCTCCGATGCCGGTGTCCTCGATCGAGAACGTCACGTTCGGAAAATCACCGCGATTGCGGAAGATATGTGTCGTTCGACTGCAACCAGGAATATCGACATCCACATCCGTGATGAGAACATCCAGATTGCCATCGTTGTTCAGGTCGTGAATGTAGGCATCACCACCGAATCCGTTGGTGACCGAGTCGAATGTCCTGTACTCGAAGTTGGCGTATCCATCTGATCCGTTTCCGGTATTCAGGTAGTAGGAGTCGACGCCGTCGTCGACGACAACCATGTCCAGCATGCCATCGCCGTTGAGATCGCCGACTTCGACGAAATACGGAGCCAACTGGTCGTGGATCTCATACTCGACGAAGACGCCCTGATTGCCGGGATCGTTGTAGGTGATCGCAACGTGCTGCGGCGGATTCAATGAGGTCTGCTTGACGACATCAAGCACGCCATCATCGTTCATGTCCGCAAAGACACTGGCTGCGCCAAATGCGGACTCCCGCATCTCGAATGTGAGGCGGGTATCGGTTTCATCGGTGAAGAATCCATTGCCGTCATTGACAAGGACCCTGTTGTTGTAATCGAAGATCTGCGTCGGACCGGAGTCGTAGTCCCCGAAGTAGAGATCCATGTCGCCATCACCGTCGATATCACCGACGGCGACCGAACAGAAGCGAGGTCCAGCCGTCGGATGCATCTCCGGAATGCGGGCATCCTCGTGCCTGAAGCCGAGCCAGTTGCCGTTGTCCTCCCCGAGGTTGATGTACACACGAGGATGAGAGAGATGCTTGGCATCGTTGTCCGTCAATGTTGTGGCGGTGACGATATCCAGCCAGCCATCGCCGTTGAGATCCGCAAGTTTCACATCACGATCGTTCGTCGGCGTCAGGAACCCCTGATCCCCTGCGACGTCGGAAGACGAGACGTATGCGGAGGTTCGATCCTGAAGCACGCCCCCTTCATTGATGAAGAGCAGATTGATGTCCCGTCCACTGGAGGTGAATGGCTCCTTTCGGACAACCACGAGATCTTCATCGCCATCACCGTCGACATCGCCCACCGCGTAATCCTTCTCCTGGGTGTCATTGACGCCCAATGCGGGATCCGAGGAAAGACGAGCTGTGGTGTCATCGAGATAGCTCACCCATCCACCGCCTCCCGCCAGGCAGACACCTGTCAAGGATGCGGTCATGGTGAGGAACATGAGTGGGGAACTTGTATTCATCATGATTGCATTCATTCTCTTGGTGTGAACGATGTCCACACTGTTACGGATAACGCGTCAGGGACAATCCCCCCAGAGCGCGAGCAGGGCCAGCATATCATCTACGGCCACGACGCCGTCAGCATTGAGATCTTCAGGGCAGGGGTCGCCACAGGTCCCCCATGCTCCAAGCATGGTCAGAACGTCGTTGACCTCGACTGCACCTGAGCCATCGAAGTCCGCGAAGCAATCCCCGCAGACGTCGAGGACACCATCCCGGTTCACATCGAGAAACGGGAACTGGATGATTTCGGTCACATCGAGATGCTTGTTGTCGTTGCAATCCTCGATCGCTTCATCAAAGGCCTCCACGAACAGAGGGAGGTCGTCCTGGTCGACGATGCCGTCCTGGTTGACGTCATGGATTGCACACACATCGTCCGGGCTGCACGGCAGGCCGAAACATTCCTGGATCCCGACACCGTCATCGCTTCCGAAGACATCGGACCAATCGATCAGCTGGGAACCATCGGAATCGAACTCGACACGTCCAAGGGAATCCAGGAACTGGATGAGCAATGACTTCTCCTGAGCGTCGAGCGCAACGAAAGCCTGAAGCGTATCGATTCCCTGACTGGCCAGAAGCCCATGCTCATAGATGGCGAAGGTGACTCGATCCTCGAAGCTGCCGCTGCTGAATCGACCATCGTGCCAGATGGGATTTCGGTATCGAAGCCCCCAGAGTGGCGGAGTCCTGATTTCCGTACCGCTTGCCGTGCCGTCCTGAATACCGTCACCCGCCAGTCCCATTCCATGAAGCAGAAAATCGCCGTAGGGACGAATCTCGATGTTCCGAATGGCATCCTCAAGTGCAGGATCATCGCGTGTCATGAAACTGGGCACATGACAGGCCGAGCAACCGATCTGTTCAAAGATCAATTCCCCGGACATGCCGGAGCGTGGCGTTTGCGGAGGTGGTGCGAGATACCTCTGGAAATCGGTGACACGCTGGACGAACGTCTCGCTGGCGCCATCGGGCGGATCCTCCGGATCGGCCACGTCATCACAGAGATCGATGAGACTCTCATCTCCCTGGGGTGCGATTTCATCCATGAGCAGCGCATTGGTCATGCCCATCTCGTTGAGCGCGGCATCGGCGCTGAATGATTCAACAGTTGCGATCTGTGCTTTCCACCCGAATCGACCGACCCGTTCCGGGCCCGCCGGTGCCTCCAGCGGAAGCACCATCCTCGCTTCACCCCGGATCGATGCAGCCTGAGCGTCACGAACGGCCAGCAGGTCGGCATCGGCGATCGCCTCGACCAGACCGTACGCCAGAGTTCCAGGCGTCACACGCAGCGTGGTGACGTTGGCCTCCGCGGGAATGACCTCGGCGCAATCTTCATTGATGCTCTGAGCCTGCAGCAGACCGCCACCAAGATGGTCCAGGGGATCAAACCCACCCTTGGCGCCGAGTCGACCGAACTGAGTCACGAACTGGGAGCCGGGGCCACCCACGGGATTGTTGTGACACGCAGCACAACTCGTCTGATTGAAGATGGGCCCGAGGCCGTCCTCTTCCGTCAAATTGAACTGGTAGGCATCGAGTCCCGCAAAGAAGCGATCGAGCTGACTCTGCGTAAGCCCGGGCAGAGGGTCGCCTGGACGGGGCTGAAGATCGCCAGAGGCATCCATGGGCTGGGCCAAAAGGAGACCACCAGCAAGGAGTAAACCCTTGAATGGAATGGAATAAAACGCCTTTTCGAACCGGATGCTCACGCCTCTCTCCAAGCGAGATGCCTTCTCTCGGCCTTCAAAGTAACGTAGAGAGGCCGTGAAGCGAAGACAAACCACTATTCGTAGAACCCTATTCCTGAGGATCCCCAGAATACTGGTACTGGGAGGCCTCTTTCTGGTGGCATCCTGCCAGGACCAACCCGAGGGCGACTCCGGGCTGGATCCGGCAGCCAGCGATGGGGTGTCCCCCCCTCAGATCATTGAGACCCCTCCCCTCGATGAAACCCTCACGGCCCACTTCAAACTGATCGAGAACAAGCGGACGGGACCTGCCAGAGTTCGCCTCCGTCAGTGGCTCAACGAGCATCCCGATGATTCCAGAGGCGAATTCCTGATGGGGCTGAGTCATCATCGCGATCGTCGATATGCCCGGGCATTGAGCTGGTTGCAGGAAGCGACTCGTCATCAGCCGATCTACCCCCCTGCCTGGCATTTCCTCGGGTGGACCCACTACTACCTGGGCAATCACGAACCCGCCCGCCAGGCTTTCCAGACACATCTCGAGATGAATCCGGACGAAGGCGACAGTCACTTCGGACTGGGCCTGCTCGCCATGGAAGCCTGGCAGCTTGATGCTGCCGAAGATCATTTCAGACAGGCCATTGATCTGCAGATCAGTCTGCCCAACCGAATCAAGGGCGTATCCAAGGCGAAGGCGCGACTGAGTGAAGTGCTGCAACTGCGAGACCAGAACAACGCCGAAGCGATCCGACTCCTTCGCGAAAGTGTCGAACTCTATCCGGATCACTACGAAGCCTGGTATCGCCTGTCCCAGTTGCTTGAGAAGCAAGGAATGGAAGATGACGCCAGCAAGGCATTGAAGTCCTTTGAAGAAGCACGACAACGCGTCAGACCACAGGGGCCTGGATCCCAATGAAAGCCATCAATCTGTCCATTCTGTCAGCTGCGTGCATCCTCAGCAGTTGCGATGAACCCACCCCGGAGCCACCTCCCACCGTGCGTTTCATGGATGTCACGGAGACCACCGGACTCGACTTCGTGAGCACCTGTGGAGCGCTGCCTTCAACCGAGATCCTCGAGATGTCGGGCGGTGGGATCGCACTGTTCGACTATGACAATGATGGTGATCCCGATGTGTTCATTGCCAATGGCGCGACCCTGGATTCACCGACCAAGGGGCCAGGTTGCCGACTCTTCCGCAATGACTCGAACGGAAAGCAGATCCAGTTCGTGGATGTCACACCGGATTCGGGAATCACGCTTGATCGATGGGCCATGGGTGTGGCCGCAGGCGATGTCGACGGAGATGGCTTCATTGATCTCCATGTGACCTGCTGGGGACCCAATGCGTTGCTTCGAAATCGTGGAGACGGGACCTTCGAAGATGTGACCGCGGAATTCGGACTGGTCGACGATGCCTGGAGCACGTCTTCCGCATTTGGAGACATCGATGGAGATGGCGATCTTGACCTGTATGTCGTGAACTATCTCGAGTTCGATCCGAGGAATCCCCCACCGAACGCCAGGTACAAGGGGCAGGCCGTGGCCGCAGGCCCACAGGGCCTGACGCCCCAGTCCGACCGGCTCTGGATCAACGATGAAGGTCTGTTCAGAGATGCCGTAGATCTGGGCGCCGTCGATCCCATCCTGCCTTCCTACGGGCTCAATGTCGTCATCCTCGACTTCGATGGTGACGGACGACAGGACATCACCGTTGGAAACGACTCCATGGCCAATGATCTTCTTGTTCATGAGGAGCGTGAGCACGGCCAACCGCTCAAACTGATCAACATCGGTCGACAGAGTGGACTCGCAGCCAATCTCGACGGCTCCGAACAGGCGACCATGGGAATGGCGATCGGAGATGTCGACGGTGACGGCAGACCCGATCTGTTCACGACGAACTTTTCTTCGGATACCAACACCCTTCATCGAAGCATGGATGCCGGAGGCTGGCAGGATCGAACTCGACAGTACGGACTTGGGATGTCCAGTCGCCCTTGGCTGGGCTGGACAACAGCCTTCGTGGATCTTGACCATGACGACGACGAGGATCTCATCATTCTCAATGGTCATGTCTATCCAAATGCAACACTCGACACCATGGATGCCGAGTATGAACAACCCCCACAAGTGCTCATCCGTTCGGGTGATCGGTTCACACCCCTTGAACACGGACGGATGGACAACTGGCTCGGTGTGCCTCGCCGTGATCGGGCTGGTGCCTTGGGAGATCTGGACGGCGATGGCGATCTTGATCTGGTCACTGCCGAACTCAACGGCCCCGTGAGAATCATCCAGAACCAGACGAACGCACCCTCTTCCCGCCGATCCGTGATGGTCCATCTGAACGATGACCGTGAGGGCTGCTCCAATCGTCATGGACTCGGAAGCAGAATCCAGTCGGTGAACGAACCACGTTCCACTCGATGGATCTACTCGGGAGGCGCATTCCAATCGGCCAACGACCCCGCTGCATCCTTCTCTCTGCCAAGTTCCGCTGAACGCTGGCAGTTCGACGTGACATGGCCGGACGGGATGACCACCAGACATGAGATCACCCCGGAGGCGAGGACCGTCATCACACGAAGTGACGGCGTGGCAACTCCCGGCTGAACAGCGATGGAACGGTACGTTCGGTATCCTCGTTGACCATGAGAAGCCAACCCAAGCGATGGCGGAGAATCGAGGCCCACGGTCCCGGCCATCCACTTGCCTGGTTGATCTGGAGCGTTCCGGCGCTCTTCTTCCTGTACGAGTTCATTCTGCGAATCGCACCGAGCCTCATGTTGCCGGATCTGGAATCCGCCATGCATCTTTCCGAAGGTGGGATCGGTGCCGCGCTGGGCGCCTATTACTACGCCTATGCCCCGATGCAGCTTGCGGTAGGCGTTCTTCTGGACCGGTTTGGATCCAGGCGATTGCTGAGCATGGCCGCATTGATCTGCGTCCTGGGTCTGGCCATCGGCGCCGGTGCGTCAAGTGCGACCGAGCTGGCAACCAGCCGGTTGCTGCTGGGACTGGGTTCGGCATTCGCGTATATCGGCGCCGTCTATGTGGCGATGATCTGGTTCCCGAGCAATCGCATGGCGATGCTCGCCGGACTGACAGCCGGAGTGGGATTCGCAGGCGCCGTCGGTGGCGAGTTCCTTCTGCAGCTCATCTTCGGCTCACCGCCGGATTGGTCGAGAGGCATGTGGATTCTGTCCGGAGTCGGCATCGTCTTCGTGATTGCCCTCTGGTTCGCGGTCCCGGAACGACCCGCCTGGCATCTTGAAAGAACGGGAAGAGAGACACCCCACGATCTCCGCAGCGTGCTTCATGGTCTGAAGTCCGTGCTGTGCCATCGCTCGACATGGTTGGTCGGACTTGGATGCGCGTTCATGTACATCCCACTGGCATTTGCGGGCAACTGGGGGCCTCGCGACCTGCATGCCATGCTTGGTATCGGCACGGATGAGGCTCCGAGGATGTATGCCCTCTTTTATGTGGGCATCGGACTTGGATGTCCCATCATGGGATGGATCTCGGATCGATCAGGCCGTCGCCGCCCTTTGCTTGTGATTGGAAGTCTCGCGGCGTCGGCAGGGACCGCGATCATGGCCGTCATCCCTGAGCAGGCGAGCAACTGGGCTTGGGTCGTCCTCCCGGCATGGGGATTTGTCGTCAGCACATACGTCCTGGGTTATCCGCTGGCTGCAGAACTCAATCGCAAGGATGCGGCTGGTACGGCGATCGCATTCGTCAACTTCCTGGGCATGCTCGTAGCCGGTCTCGTCGTCTGGTTGTTCGGAGCGTTGATCGACTTCATCGCCTCGGGACGCGGAAACCAGGAACCCGATGGTGCCGATTTCCGATCGGGTCTGTTGGTGCTCGCCCTGATCATGATTTCAGCGGTGATTCTGCATCTTCTTGTCCGGATCCCCAGAGGGAATTCACCGAAGGATGACACACTGGAACTTCCAGGGTGCGAACGCTAGCCTGCTGTCACTGGACAACTCAAGTCAATGGGAGGATGACACCATGAACATCACGAGTACGGGCTTCAAGAATGGACAAGCGATCCCGATGAAGTACTGCTTCGGTCGGATTGATCCGGAGACCCATGTCACGCTCTCTGACAACATGAATCCACAACTGTCTTGGAGCGATGCGCCGGAGGGCACCCGTTCGTTCGTCCTGCTCTGCATGGATCCCGATGTGCCGACCGTCGGAGATGACGTCAATCAGGAGGGACGAAGTGTCCCGAAGGACCTGCCCCGCTGCGAATTCTGCCACTGGGTGATGATTGACATCCCGGCGGACTGTCATGAAATCGATGAAGCGGCCTGCAGTGACTCCGTCACGGCCAGAGGCAAATCCAATCCGCCCGGACCTGCTGGATCAAGACAGGGCATCACCAACTACACGGACTGGTTTGCAGGCGACCCCGACATGGAAGGTGACTACCACGGATATGACGGCCCATGCCCTCCCTGGAATGATGAGCGGCTGCACAACTATCACTTCATCCTTCATGCCCTCGACATCGAACGCTGCCCGATTCAAGGTGACACGTTTCGTTCCGAAGATGTCATGGCTGCAATCGATGGGCATGTGCTCGCCACAGCAACCCTCACGGGAACCTGTACCTTGAATCCTGCTGTTCTTGCAGACAATCCAGTGTCTTGAGATCTGAAGACATGGACCGGTCAGGAAGACGCCGAACATCCGATTTGATCTGGCAATCGCATCTGGAGAACAAACATGCCTTTACGATTCATGGTCGGCATTCTGATCACAGTTGTCCTGACAGGCTGCCAGGCATCCAGTCCAGGTGATGCTTTCTCCGTCAAGCCCGCATGGGATCACCAGGTCCAGGGCCTGACCCACTATTCCCTCGCGAACGGTTACGACATCTGGGTCCAGCCAAGTCCCATCGTCACAATGTCGGACATCGAGAAAGCCTGGATCGTCAAGGACAATCTCGGAAGACCTGCGGCGATGATCGAATTCGATGCTGCAGGTACTGCAAGAATCTCCCGGTTCACATCCGGCCACGTCCAGCAGCCCGTCGCGGTGTTCGTCAATGACCTGCTTGTATCAGCCCCAAGGGTCCAATCCGAACTCGGCAGCAGATTCATGGTCATGGGCATCGGTGACGACGCTGCCGTGGAGCAGTTCATTGCCAACTGCCAGGCTCAGATCGATGCGTCCGACTGAGACCGGCTGAACAGCCCCAGATTGGTGCGACCCGATGAGATGTCCATCAAATGGCGAAAAAGAGTCTTTTCGGGCTCCTGAATCGCGATTTCGGAGAATCATTCCTTCGTACGACTCCATTCCTGAACTAGACTGAATGGCCGTTTGAAGGCGATACCAATTCGTTGCGTGATAGAGAGAGGACCCATGAAATCACATTCACCATCCACCAGCGTCGTGGCGCTTGGAGCCATCGCTGCTTTCCTGGCCTGCATGTTCCCACAGTCAGCCATGGCGAAGAATGACCCTGCCGGTGTATCCGGACTCATCGTTCCCGTCATCGAATTCCCGACACCGGATTACGCCTTCCTCGAACAGGATGACATCCGCAGAGATCTGGACGGCCTTCCAATGCGATTTGCCGTCCCCAATGCGACTCTCATTACACCTGTGAACAGCGGAATCTGGGATCGAACCATTGAAGGACGACTGCGGTGGCAGCTTCGTGTCGGCAGCAAAGGTGTTCCTCACATCAACCTCGGCTTCGAGGAATGGAACATGCCCACAAGCGGTGTATTGACTCTCGACAGCATGGATGGAACGAACTCGTTGGGCCCCTATACGGCGCTCGACAACCAGAACCATGGTGAGCTTTGGTTGCCCGTGATCACAGGTGATGACATCCTGATTTCCATCACTTGCGACGACGAAGACCGCGAGGCCGTCGAGAATGGCATTGCACTGACCAGCGTGAATATCGGTTATCGAGGCTTTGGTGCCGCCAAGCTCTACGGAGCCGATCGCTCCGGATCCTGCAACATCGATGTGGTCTGTCCGGAAGGCGATCCGTGGCAGGCCGAGATCGCCTGTGTCGGTCTCTACGCGTACAGCGGATTCCTCGCATGTACGGGAAGCATGCTCAACAACACGGCGCAGGATGAAACACCCTTCTTCCTGACAGCTGATCACTGTGGGCTCAACACCGGCAACGATCAGAGCATGGTCGTCTACTGGAACTACCAGAACTCCTACTGTCGTGTACCCAACAGTGGAGACAGTGGTGGCAATGGCAACGGCAATCTCAATCAAGCCACGACTGGTGGCGCCGTCTTCCGAGCCGGCAGCAGCAACAGTGACTTCACGCTTGTCGAACTGAACAATTCCCCGAATCCGAACTACAACGTCGGCTACTGCGGCTGGGATCGCAGGACGGTCACGCCACAGGAGGGAATTGGTATCCATCATCCGAATCTCGAGGAGAAGCGCATCTCGTTCGAGAATGACCCACTCAGTTCACAGGGCAGCTACTGGAGAGTCAACGACTGGGATGGAGGAACAACGGAGCCTGGTTCATCAGGTTCTCCCATCTTCAGCCCTGATCACCGAGTTGTCGGCCAGTTGTTTGGTGGCCTCGCTGCCTGCAACAACAACGAATACGACGTCTACGGAAAGCTTTCGAGTTCCTGGAACTCAGGCCTTGGCAACTGGCTTGATTCCGCCGGAACCGGTGAACAGTTCATCGAAACCCTCGGATCAGGCGCCGGAAACGGTGGCGTCTGCTGCCTCCAGGGTGGCTGCTACAACGTGCCTGAGAGCACTTGCACCAACGCAGGTGGTACATGGCAACCGGACGAAACCTGTGCATCGGTCGACTGCAGCGATCCGGAACCCGTCGGCGCCTGCTGTCTCGCTGATGGCAGTTGCTCCGGCAACCAGACCAGTGACCAGTGCGCAGCTGCCGACGGCACCTGGCAGGGCGAAGGTACCAGCTGCGGCAGTGTCAACTGCCCACAGCCCGAGCCGACCGGCGCCTGCTGCATCAGCTCACTCACCTGCAACGACAATTACACATCCGCCGAGTGTTCCGCTGCTGGCGGCGACTACCAGGGTGACAACACCGACTGTGCCTTCGTCAACTGTGATACCAGTGGTGGCAGCGTCGAGTTCTTCCACGCGATCGTCGGCACCAACCTGCTCTCCGTGGATCAGGACAACTGGACCGTCGACATCTACGCGTCGGTAGGACCTGGCAACCGCGTCGATGCGGTAGCCGGCAACAGCATCCAGGAGAAGCTGCTTACCAGTACCTACGGGTTCTATCAGGATCCAAACGGTGGCCCCACTTCCGTGAGCATCAACCCCAATTTCTACTCGTTCGTTCCGGACCTGGAATGGGACAGCCGTGTCACGATCGGTGCCCTCGACCAGACCGGCAATCCGTTCGATGCCAACAACCTGGGTGACGTCGGCATCAACTGGACCACCTTCGAGAATGGCGGCACGCTCGCAGCGGACAACGGCACCTGGTATGTGCTCCCGACCGACTCGCAGGGTGATGCCGTCCCGTTCATCGAACAGGACTGCTCCAGCAAGTACGGCGTGCTGATTGCCCGGCTGACCGCCTTCGAACTGGACGCCGAGATCTCGATCGATGCCCTGATCCAGGGCCGTGACTCCCTTGGCAATACCTTCCAGGAAGCCGTCTCCCACAGCTTCACCTATGAAGCTGTCGAGGACTGCAACGACAACGGTATCTCGGATACCTGCGACATCGCCAACGGCACGAGCCAGGACAGCGATGGCAACGGCATCCCGGACGAGTGTGACAGTGGCTGCCCTGGTGATGTTGACGGCGACGGTGACGTCGATGTCAATGACGTTCTGGCAGCCCTTGCCAACTACGGAGGCTCGGGTGAGGGCGATGTGGACAACGATGGCGACGTCGATGTCAACGATCTCCTGCAGATCCTCGCCGATTACGGCGGCTGCTGATCCCGACTGCTCGGATCTGTTCGATTCCAACCGCCCGGCTCCCAGGAGC
>MDSW01100705.1_pt1 | contig 12446 bp, 17 predicted proteins | sample 811171 | NCBI WGS metagenome assembly MDSW01 (sample SAMN05326641, study PRJNA326480) | marine metagenome | isolation source: seawater | place: Atlantic Ocean: North West | collected 2012
GTATCTACCGATACGATTTATATAAAAAAAAATTATGAATTTACCAAAGCCAATAAAATTTCAGGTTGAAAGGTATGTTGGAGGATTATCCCAATTAAAAAAAATTGAAAATCCAATAAAATTATCTGCAAATGAATCTGCACTTGGGGCCAGCCCAAGAGCAATTGAAGTATTTGAAAAAGAAAAAAACAAAGTTTTTAAATACCCTGAGGACGATTCAAATTCTTTGCGAGAACTTTTGTCTAAGAAATTCGAAATAGATCCAAAAAGAATTATTTGTGGATCGGGTTCGGATCAAATATTTGATCTAACCTGCCGTCTATTTCTTAATCCTGGAGATGAAGTAATTGTTACAGAGTTTGGTTTTATTATGTATAAAATATATGCTTCACTTAATAAAGCAAAAGTTGTACTAGCTAAAGAAAAAAATTTTAAAGCATCAGTGGATGAGATAATAAAAAAAGTTTCTGATAAAACAAAAATCGTATTTATTGCAAATCCTAATAATCCTACTGGTACGTATTTATCTAAAAATGAAATGCTTGATCTAAGAAAAAAACTTAGAAGCGATATACTTTTGGTTGTGGATGACGCATATTTTGAATTTATTAATTCTGATAATTTTTGTCCAGGTTTAGATCTTTTTAAGGATGCAGCTAACGTATTAGTTACTAGAACTTTTTCAAAAATTTATGGTTTGGCTGGTTTGAGATTAGGCTGGGGTTATTCTTCTAAGGAAATAATTGATAGCATGTACCAAATAAAACCTCCTTTTAATGTTAATAGAGCAGCTCTTGCTGCAGGCGCAGAAGCCATTAAAGATATACAATGGACAAAAAAAGCAATTGATCATAATGCATTATGGGCAAAAAAAATATTCTCTGTTTTAAAAGAACATAATGTTAAAACAAATGAACCTGCGGTAAATTTCTTTTTGATGAATTTTGATGAAGCAAAAATTAATTCAGATCAAGTTTTTGAAAAGTTAGCAGCAGATAAGCTGATTGTAAGAAAAATGACACAGTATAAAATATCAAATTCTTTAAGATTAACAATTGGAAATAATGAAGCTAATGAAAATTTTATAAGATCTATGGGGAGTATTTTAAAGTAATGTTTAAAAAGGTATGTATAATAGGTTGTGGTTTAATTGGTTCATCTATTGCTAGAGCAATAAAAAAAAATAAACTTGCAGGTAAAGTTGTATCTTCTAATAGATCAAATAGTACTAATAAAAAAATAATAAAGTTAAATATAGTAGATGAAGCTAGCTCTGATACTAGAAAAATAGTTAAAGGCTCTGACCTTATTATAATTGCTAGTCCTTTAAGTAGTTACAAAAATGTAGTTTTAAAAATAAAAAGTTCCATAAAAAATGGAGCCGTAATAACTGATGTTGGGTCTGTAAAAAAAAGAGCAATTCAGCTGGTAGAAAAAAATATTCCTAATAATGCATCCTGGATTTCATCACACCCTATAGCCGGCACAGAGGAAAGTGGACCCGAGTCAGGATTTTCTGAACTCTTTAAAAATAGATGGTGTATTTTAACTCCAAGCAAGAAGTCAAAAAATAAAGATGTTAAATTATTAAAAAAATTTTGGAAAAAACTTGGAAGTGTAGTTGATGTAATGGATGCAAAAAAACATGATTATATTTTAGCCATTACTAGTCATATGCCACATTTGATAGCGTACAATATTGTAAACACAACTCTTAAAATTAAAAATAAAAAAGATCGTAATATTGTAAAGTACAGCGCCGGAGGACTAAGAGATTTTACAAGAATTGCAGCATCCAACCCTATTATGTGGAGAGATATTTTTATTCAAAATAGAGAAAATACGTTGAAAATGATAGATAAATTTGTAGTAAATCTCAAAGATTTAAAAAAAGCGATTAAAAGTAAAAATGAAAAAAAACTGGAGAAAATTTTTACAGAAACAAAAAAAATTAGAAAAGAAATTATAGAAGCAGGTCAAGATATTAATAAGCCCGATTTTGGTAGAAACTAAAACTAAGAAATATTTTTAATTTCATCGTAGATTTTAGTCTCTAAATTTTTAATAAAATCATCACGACTTAAACCTGGTTTTATTGGCTCTAAAAAAGATACTGTTATTTTACCAGGATTTTTAATTATCCCATGTTTTGGCCAAACTTTACCAGAATTTAAAGCTATGGGGACACAAGAAATATTTAAAGCTTCGTATATTCTCCCCACCCCCTTTTTGAAAGGCACCCTCTCATCTACTTTTATTCTTGTTCCTTGAGGAAATATTAGAAGGGGTCTTTTTTCATTTTTAATAATATTTGCAACTTTATCAAAAAAATTAATATTATCTTTGGTAGTTGTATCTCTTACTATTTCAATAGACTTAATTTTTTTTAAATATTGACCAAACAATGGTATTTTTAAAAGTTCTTTTTTTAAGATGAACACCGGATAATCAAGAACACTTTGCAAAGCAAAAGTTTCAAACATTGATTGATGTGCCGAAGCAACAAAATATTTTTCATTTTTTGGTATATTTTCAATTCCTTTAAATTCTACTTTTGTGCTTAAAAATATTTTTACAATAAAAACTACGTAATGACCCAAAAATTTTCCAAATAGCAAAGTAATTTTTGTTGGTAAAAATAATGCAGGGATTGCAATTACAAAAACAAAAATTATTCCCACATACAAGAAAAAATTAAATAATAATGATCTTATTAGAAGCATTTAAATAGAATTTAAAATTAATTGTTAATTAAATTTTCTAAACTTTGTCTTTTTTTAATTATTTTATATTTTGATCTATCGACCATAATTTCACTTATTGTTGGTCTGGTATTATAATTTGATGATAAGGACATTCCATAAGCTCCTACGTCAGTTATAGCTACGTAATTACCCTCCTTAATTTTTGGGAAGCTTTTTTCATTTAAAAATTTGTCTGAACTTTCACAAATTGGTCCAACAAACTCAATATTTCCATTAATTCGCTTATTACTTTTTATTAAAGGAATAATTTTATGGTGGGCATCATATAAAGCTGGTCTCATTAAATCATTCATCCCAGCATCTAAAATTATAAAAGTTCTATTATTATTTTTTTTAATATAAATGATTTTTGAAATCAAAATTGAGGTATTGCCAACAATAAATCTACCGGGTTCAAAAATAATTTGAGTTTTATTATTTTTTACGAATTTATTTACCAATTTTGCATAATTTTTTAGGTTAAGTTCTCTGTCTTTATTTGTATAGGAGATGCCCATACCACCCCCAAGGTCAATAAATTTAAATTTTATTTTAGTTTTTTTAATTATTTTATTTAAAATAAATAAAGTTTTTTTAAATGGATCTATATTTGTTATTTGACTTCCTATATGAACACTAAGTCCTTGGATTTTAAGGTTTTTAAAATTTTTAATTTTTTTACATAGATCTAAGCAGTCTTTATAATTCAAACCAAATTTATCCTCTTTCCTTCCAGTAGATATTTTACTATGAGTTTTTGCAGATATATTGGGATTTAATCTTATTCCAATCGAAGTTTTTTTGGACATTCTTGTAGAAATTTTATTTATAAGATTAGCTTCGCTTTTTGATTCTATATTAATCAAAAGAACTCCTTTTTTTATTGCCAATTTTATCTCTTCTTCAGTTTTTCCAACACCAGAAAATACAATTTTTTTTGGGTTGATGCCTGCTTTTGTTGCTTTCAATAGTTCACCATATGATACAACATCAGCACCTGAACCCATTTTTTTTAATTCTTTTAATACAGTAAGGTTCGAGTTTGATTTTACCGAAAAGCATATTAGTGGTTTAACGGATTTAAAAGAATATTGAAAATTATAAAAATTACTTTTTAATTGAGAAAGTGAATAACAATAAAAAGGTGTTTTATATTTTTTTGCAATTTTTTGCGCTGATATATTTTCAACGTAAAGAGTATTGTTCCTAAGTTTAATATAATTCATTTTTTTAAATAAAGTATATAATTTTATTATTAATTTGCGATTTATATTCAGGATTATCTTTTACTCCGCATGAAGCAAAAAGACAAAAAACTAAAATAAGTAAAAAATTTTTTTTCATTATTTAAATTCCTTTTTAAGCTTAGATATCATTTTTTTTATATTTTTTGTAGCAGTTCCTCCATAAGAAGTTTTTGAGTTTACTGAATTTTTAACATTAAATACGCTTATTACTTTTTTATCTAAACCTTTTTTAATTTTTTTTAATTCTTCAAAACTTAACTCGTTTAATTTTTTTTTTTTATTTTCAGCATAATTCACCAATTTAGCTGAAATTTTATAAGATTCTCTGAAAGATAATTTATTTTTTCTAACCAAGTAATCAGCAAAATCTGTTGCAGTAGTGTAACCTTCATTTGACAAATCAAGCATTCTTTGTTTGTTTGGTTTTAAACTTTTAACAAGTTCATTGGTTATGATGATTGATTGTAAAATAGTATCATAACTATTAAATACCAATGCTTTATCTTCTTGCATGTCCTTGTAGTATGATAGCGGCAAACCTTTCATAGTTGTTAGCATCGCTTGAAGTGCGCCAAAATTTTTTCCAGCTCTTCCTCTTATTAATTCAGCTGGATCAGGATTTTTTTTTTGTGGCATTATTGAAGAACCAGTTAACATTTTATCATCAAGTTTAATAAGTTTGAATATATCAGAATTCCAAATAATTAATTCTTCAGCAAATCTTGAAATATGCATTGCACAAATTGATGATGTTGATAGAAAATCTAAAGCAAAATCTCTATCAGAAATAGAATCAATGGAGTTGTTGGTTGGTTTAGCAAATCCTAGTTTTTTAGATGTAAAATTTCTGTCAATTTTATATGAAGTTCCTGCCAATGCTCCCGCTCCTAAGGGGCACTCATTAATATAATTAATATTATTTTTAAATTTCTTTTTGTCTCTTTTAAACATTTCAACATAAGCTAGCAAATAATGTGCAAATGAAATGGGTTGTGCATTTTTTAGATGGGTAAAACCTGGCATAATTGTATGGATATTATTTTCTGCTTTTTTTAAAAAACTTTTAATTAAATTATCTAAATTAGTAATTACTTCGTTTGAAGCTTTTTTAATCCATAGTTTGAAATCAGTAATTACTTGATCATTTCTAGATCTCGCTATATGCAAATAACCCGCATCTTCTCCAATAATTGCAAAAAGTCTTTTTTCTATATTTAAGTGGATATCTTCAAATTTTTTATTAAAAACAAATTTGTTATTTTCGATTTCTTTTTTAATTTTTTTTAATCCATATATTATTTTTTTACCTTTCTTTTTGTCAATTATTTTTTGTTTAACCAACATTTTTGTGTGAATAATGGACCCTAAAATATCTTCTTTAAATAATCTTTTATCAACATCGATTGAAGCTCCAATATTTTCAAAAACTTTAGATGTTGAATTATTAAATCTAGTACTCCAAACTGTTTTATTTTGGTTTTTCATATGTTAAGTTCTTATTTCTAATGTTTATAAATCAAAAAATTACAAAATTTTTATTTTTTTTATTTTGTTTTAGTATTTTTTCATCAATATCACAAACAAATGAAGATGTACCACTCAATAATATAGCTATAAATGAAACTCCAAAGCCAGTTTCTTCAGTTATATTTGAGGATTTTTCCGGTAATAAAATTGATTTAAAAAATTATCAAGGAAAGCTTATAATCGTCAACTTTTGGGCAACCTGGTGTACTCCATGCAAGAAAGAAATGCCTTCTTTAGACAGTTTATATCAAGATCAGAGTTTTAAAAACCTAGAAGTGTTCGCTGTAAATATGGAACAACCAAATCTTTTAAAAACAAAAAAATTTTTTTCTGATTTAAATATACAAAAATTACAAATCTTTTTTGATAGTAATTTAAATTTTGTAAAAGCATTTAAGCTAAGAGGAGTCCCCACAACAATTTTAATTAATAAAAAAGGAGAAGAATTTGCTAGAATTATTGGAGAGGTAAATTTTCAAAATAAAAAATTTACTGAATGGTTATTAAAATATGATTAACTATGTATTAGATTTTACAACTGTATCTCCGGTATCTGAAAACGATCCAAAGCATGTTATTATATTGTGCCATGGGTATGGTGGAGATGGACGCGATATAAGTACACTTGCAATTAACTGGAAAAGGTTTCTACCGGACACTATTTTTTTATGCCCCAATGCTCCCGAAGTTTGTTCTATTAATCCACAAGGTTATCAATGGTTTGATTTAACTTCAGAAAAAGAGGATGTAATTTTTGAAAAATCTTTAATTGCTGAAGAAAAATTAAAGATTTTTATAGATCAAGTTTTGGATAATTTCAAACTATTACCTAACAACTTAGGATTGGTTGGTTTTAGCCAAGGTACTATGATTAGTATTCAAACAGCATTAAAGAATGAAAAAAAAATAAATTGCTTAATAGGATATTCTGGAAAAGTAATAAATAAAAAACATTTGTCTGAAAATATTAAATCCAAACCAAATATATTTTTGATGCATGGAGCAAATGACACAATTGTCTCACCTACTTTTTTATTAGAGGCTAAAGATTATTTAAATAATTATGGTTTAAAGGTTAAAACTAAGATCTTCGAAGATTGCGAACATAATATACCTGTAGAAGGATCAAGCTTAGGTTTGAAATTTCTAAAAAAAAATCTTTTATAATTAAATCATTAATTTAATAAAAGTATAACTTGCAAAAATAATTTTAATCCGCTAACTTATTCCTATGATAATAGCTGCTTCTGAAAAAGTACCATTGGAAAAATGTCCAGCATTAGTATTGAATGCTGATTTTAGACCATTAAGCTATTATCCACTTTCTTTATGGTGCTGGCAGGATGCTGTTAAGTCTGTTTTTTTAGAAAGAGTTAGTATTGTCTCTAATTATGAAAGAAAGATTAGAAGCCCTTCCTTTGAAATGAATTTACCAAGTGTTATAGCTTTAAAAAATTTCATTAAACCATCAACTCATCCAAATTTTACTAGGTTTAATGTTTTTTTGAGAGATAAATTCACTTGTCAGTATTGTGGGGATAAAAGAGATTTAACATTTGATCATTTATTACCTAAATCAAAAGGGGGAATAACTGATTGGGAAAATGTTGTTACTGCGTGCTCAACGTGCAATGTTAAAAAAGGTGGAAGATTGTATACAGCGTCGGGAATGCATCTATATAGAAAACCTTTTATACCTACCGTAGATGATCTACATCAAAATGGTAGAAATTTCCCACCTAATTTTTTACACGAAAGTTGGATGGATTATTTATATTGGGATGTAGAATTATTACCTTAACAAAATTATATTTTTTCAGAAATAGCTATAGCAATTCTTGAGCCCGTTTTTATCACTTTATTCATCACTGAATAGATACCCTTATTTGTAGCTCCCAAATCATAAGCAATATTTTTATGGTCTACTTCATCCTTTTTAAATTCTTCAATTTTTGCTTTTAATTCCATTTCATCATTACCCAATTTTTTTAATTGATTTTGATAATGGTCCTCAATTACTTCCTCAACAGAAGCGGTACAGAGCATGGCAGCTCTTTTCCCTAACATTGTAGTTCCAAAACCTAAGGCTACACCCATTATGTCCCAAATAGGTAAGAAATATGTAGGTTTTATTTTTCTTTTTTGAATTTCTTTTTCAAAATAATCTAGGTGTTCCTGTTCGTGATCTTTCATTTCTTCAATTTTATCTTTTAAAATTTTATCTTGTTTTATAGTTTTTAAAGCTAATAATTGACCTTCATAAATTTTGATAGCCCCCCTCTCGCCAGCATGGTCAACTCTTATAATTTCTTCTAAAATTTTTTGATTAGTTTTTTCCATAATTTAAAAATAGCTTTAAGAATATAGCACTTAGACAAAAAGAAAAAATAGCATTAATTGAAGCAAGGGAAAGACCTAGTATTTTAAAGTTAACATCTTTGCAACTTATAGTATTTAGTTTTAATTGTTCCAAAAGCTCATCTTTTGTTAGTGTTTCTGAAAAGTTGCCTGCTGTACATGCCAATGTTTCTTCAAAAAAACCCTGTTCTATTCCAAAGTGATAAAAAGCTAAAATAAAACTTAAAGCAAATATTATAGATAGTATTAACAAAGTTTCTTTTTCGTAAGCTTCAGAAAAAAAATTTTTTATTATTAGCAAAATTGCAACAATATAAGGAATTCGTTCATATATACATAATTTACAAGGTTTGTACCCAAAATTGTATTCAATTATGTAAGCTGAAATAATAACCGCAGAAATTAAAATTAATAAGTAAAATAAAAATTTTTTGTTAATTTTTTTTGTCATTTTATTTTAGAAAAAAAAAGTAAATAATAAAAATCAATGCAACAATTATTCCAGCGATAATAATACTCCATTTTACTCCTTGCTTATCTAAGAAAGGACCAATTTTTTCTCCAAATTTATAAGTTAAATATGAAACTAAAAAAAATCTTGAACCTCTTGTTACGATGCATATAAAAATAAATGATAATAAATTGAAATGAATGATACCGCTTGAAATAGTTAAGAGTTTAAATGGTAATGGAGTAAAGCCTGCTGTAATTAATATTCCCAACCAAGCAAAAAATCCACCACCTGAAGTAAATTTTTCTTTAAATGTTTCAGAATACTCATACCCATAAAATTCAAAAATCTTTATTGCTAATTCATTTAAAGAATAACCTATATAATAACCAAACAGAGCACCTAGCACTGAAAAAATAGTTGCTATTAAGGCTATTTTAATAAATTCATTTTTTTTTGCTATTACCATAGGAATTATCATCACATCCGGTGGTATAGGAAAAAAGGAACTTTCTATAAAAGCTTCAAAGGCTAATAACTGTTTAGCGTATTTATAACCAGCCCATTTTATACATTTATCATACAGTTTTTTAATCATTGCTTTTTTTATTTTTATAGCTAACAGTTAACATATGGAAATAGTCACAACAATAGCACCAATAGCATTGGCCTTAATAATGTTAGGGCTAGGGTTGGGGTTAACATTACAAGATTTTACAAGAATAGTTGCTCATCCAAAAGATTTTATAGCTGGATTAATTTGCCAAATGATTTTACTTCCAATTATAGCTTTTGTTCTTATAAAAATCTTTATAATGCCAATAGAATTAGCTCTTGGAGTTATGATTATTGCTGCAGCACCTGGTGGCGTTACATCAAATATACTTACTAAATTTGCAAAAGGAGACGTTGCTCTTTCAATATCTCTTACAGCATTTATAAGTTTAGTTAGTATAGTTTCTGTACCATTCATTGTTTTTACATCTGCTGATTTACTTCAAACTTCATATATTTCGCAAGATATCTCTATGTTAGCCATTTCATTGAAAATGTTTTTTGTTGTTACACTTCCTGTAATTATTGGAATGTTAATAAGAAAATTTGCAAATAATTTTATTTCTACAAAAACATTATTAATTCAACGTACGTCAGTCATTTTATTTATTATTGTTTTTGCAGCAATTTGGGTGGAGGAATGGGACAATATTATTAGTTATTTAACTCAAGCGGGCACAGTAGCACTAACGCTTAACATAACAATGATGATAGTTGGTTATTATTTTGCTAAATTTTTTGCATCTGGAGCTGAACAAAGAAGATGTATATCTCTTGAATGTGGTCTACAAAATGGAACTTTGGCAGTGTTTGTTTCTACACAAATTTTTGATGAAATAGTTTATATGATTCCAACAGCAGCTTACGCGCTAATAATGTTTGTTACTTCATTGATATTTGTTTTTATTGTTAGAAGATCTACCTAATAAAAAAATGTCAATTTGATGCGTATGACAAATTGAGTAAAAGGGCAACTTATAATACGCATCAAATTAACATTCTTTTATTTTGGATTTTTGCCTTAATTTTTAATTTAATTTTATCTATTCTAATTTGATTTTGTATGGCTTCTATTTCTTTTATTACTTTTAAGTATTCTTTTTCTCTTTCTCTTTCTTTATATTTATCTTTTATTTTTCTCAATTCATTTAATTTTGTTGAGTAAGCATCTTCACACTTAACAAAATCAATCCAAATTAATTTTTCTTCTTTACTTGAATTTTTAACAAATAAACCTAATTCTATTTTACATTTTCGACAATTAAATCTTTTTTTTAGTGTCCATCCATTTAGACTTGCAAAGACATTATCGTATGCTTCACCATTAATTCTTAAAAAGTTAATAGTGCTACAATTTGGGCACTCTTTTATCTTTGGTAGTAAACTCATATTTCTCATTAATTGTATCTTTAAGGTTCAATAGATCAATAAATTAATGACCCAAATTGGGTTGACTCATTTATTTATAGTAGATAGCATATTTTTTTTTACTAAACCAAATTGGGCCAAAAAATAATGGACAATATATTAAAAACTATTGATTTTGTTAGGCACCAAATAAAGAAAGGGCCAGCAGATACACTTCTTTTACAAAAGCCTTTTGCAAAAGGAATGTACAAATTTTCAACTTTTATGTTGGATTATTATGCAAGAGTTAGAGATCAACTAAGAATTGATTATGACTCATTCATGATTGTACAAACTGTTGTTAGCCATATTTTGTATACTTTAAGTAAAAAAAAGGGATTATCAAGTTTAAACGAATGGGGTATGTTAATTAGCAAAGGTGAAGCAATATCAGCAGTAAATCTTCTTGGAAATTATAAAAATATTCCGCAAAACAAAAAATTGACAGTTTCTAGCATTTGCTTGGTAATTAAACTACCTAAAGAAACCGTAAGAAGAAAAACTCGTGAACTTCAAAGAAAAAATATTTTAAAAATTACAAAAAAAGAAGGGATTATTTTAGGATCTCAATATAAAGTGATTTTTAAGAGTTTTGTTCCTCAAACAACATTAGAAGTTGCAAAATTATTAAAAGATTGGGAAAAAACTGGGATATTGAAAAATATATTAGATTTTAAAGTTTAGATTAATTACGTAAAATTCTACTCTTTTTTTTTATTTTAAAACTGGAAAAACAGGGTTAACTTTAAGAAACAATCTTTGATATTCCTGTTTAATACACTTATTTGCAATATAAGTAATATTTTTTTCTTCTACCATTTTTTTGGCTTTATCATTCTGAACTCCATATTGTAGCCATAGAGTTTTTGCGCCAATCTTAATTGCTTGCTCCGCTATAGAAACAGCCTCTTTTGAGGGACGAAAAACATTTACTATATCAATTGGAATCTTTATATCTTCTAATTTAGCAACTACATCTTCATCATTAATTTTTTTTCCTAAAGAAAAAGGATTAACAGGTATAACTTTGTAACCAAATTCCTTAAGATAGCTCATTACAATAATTGAAGGTTTTCTAATTAAGTTACTTTTATCTTCTTTTTTAAGAGAACTAGCTCCAACCATAGCGATATTTTTTGCTGAGCTTAAGGTTTTTTGGATAATTTGATCTTGATTAATTAAATCGTTCACTTATTTGTTTTTCCAATTTGGTTTTCTTTTTTCTATAAAAGCAGATATTCCTTCTTTTGCGTCTAAAGTCATCATATTTTCTGTCATTATTTTGCTTGTATAAGTATAAGCTTTTTCTAAAGGCATTTCTAATTGTTTATAAAAAGCCTTTTTACCTATTTTGAGAACCTTACTTGATTTAGATGAAATTGTTTCAGCTAGATTTATAACTTCTTCCTCAAGTTTTGATTTTTCATAATAATCATTTATTAAACCAATTTCTTTTGCATATTTTGCGTTTATAGGTTCGCCAGTTAAAAGCATTTTCATGGTTTTTTTTCTGCTTACATTTCTACTAACAGCAACCATTGGAGTGCTGCAGAACAAACCTATATTAACTCCAGGTGTTGCAAAGATCGCATCATCTGTGCTTAATGCTAAGTCACAACTAGCTACTAATTGACAACCGGCAGCAAAGGCAGCTCCATGAACTTTTGCAATAACAGGTTTATTATTATTAACAATATTAATCATTAATTCTGAACACAGACTAAATAGCTTTTGGTAATTGGGTTTACCTTTCAAAGATTTAATTTCTTTTAAATTATGACCCGCACAAAATCCTTTTCCGGATCCCTCTATAACAATTACTTTTGTATTTTTGTCTCCGCTAAGATCTTTAAAAATTTTAATAAGTGAATTTAATGTAGCTAATGATAAAGCATTATAAGTATCAGGTTCATTAAGTTTAATCCTTGATACGCCTCTATTAGACGGTTGAACAATAATATTTGTTAATTTATTCATTTCTATAAATTTTGCACTTTATCACATTTTTCGGTTGAGTAATTAGTAAAATACAAACATAATAATTAAAAAATTAACAATTAAAAGGAAAAGGGCGAATGGCGGAACTGGTAGACGCGTAGGACTCAAAATCCTATGGTAGCAATACTGTGAGAGTTCGATTCTCTCTTTGCCCACCAA
>MDSW01002226.1_pt1 | contig 12440 bp, 12 predicted proteins | sample 811171 | NCBI WGS metagenome assembly MDSW01 (sample SAMN05326641, study PRJNA326480) | marine metagenome | isolation source: seawater | place: Atlantic Ocean: North West | collected 2012
ATTTATAGCTATGTCCATGTTTCGTGTGCATTCACAACCCTTCCTCTTGATAAACAGTTGTGTTTAATGTAGCAGTATCAGAAAAAGTCTTTGATTGGATTATTGATTATGCGAATCGTGTCACTATTGATGCATGAAGTGTCACGTTTAGAGCATGTAATTCGTTGTTTTATTCAACCTAAATCTCCTTTGCAATTATCCAATTAACTCTCGCTATTTTATCTATTTCTCACTGTTCCCTTTGCCATCCTGACGATTGATTCATGGATTCTTTATCCCATCCAGCCTCTCTTAAATGTTTCATCCTTTGCTGAACCGCATTGCTGCAGGACAAGACCAATCGCCCTGAGCGGTGTACCCCCTTTTGTTGCCGGTGAGGTGACGCATGATCCAGAAGATCGACTCATTGCTCCCTTCCCCGAGAGCTTGACGGATCTCGGCAACGGAGCGAGAAACACCGTCCTTCAGCAACTCCTCAACCCGTTTCTGCAGATCAAGAATCGCTGCTGCAGCTTTCTTGCCGGCTTCAACTCCAGGTTGGTGGTAAGCGTTGATGTTGACCAGTTCACCGTAAAAACCAACTGCTCGTTCGAATAAAGCGATCAAGGATCCCAGTCGACGGGCATCAAAGCGTCGCAACGTAATGCTCAAGCTTTGTCGTCCTCCTTCGCTGAGAGCCGCACGAGTGCCCTGTAGGAAGCCATCGAGAAAATCTCCAGGACGTTCATCTTTGATCGGAGGAATGTCTTGAACATCTTCCAGAACCTCAATAAACGTGGCGAAGAAGTTGTCCACGCCATCACGCAATTGCTGCACGTAGGCGTGTTGATCTGTTGAGCCTTTGTTTCCGTAGACGGCAATGCCCTGATGAACGGTATTGCCGTCTCGGTCGAGGCGTTTGCCCAGGGACTCCATCACGAGTTGCTGCAGATAGCGACTGAAGACTTCCAGACGGTCTCGATAGGGCAGCACCACCATGTCGCGTTTGCCTTTGCCGTCGCCGGCGACATACCACGAGGCCGCCATCAGAGCGGCTGGGTTGCGGCGCAGATCCGCCACACGGGTGGCCTCATCCATCTGGGCGGCTCCGGCCAGAAAAGCGCGGATGTCAGAACCAATCAGCGCTCCTGGGAGGAGACCAACGGCACTCGTGATGCTGGTGCGTCCTCCAACCCAATCAAACATGTCGAATCGCTTGAGCCATCCCTCCTGCTGGGCTTGCTGGTCCAACTTGCTGTCCAGCATGGTGATCGCGACGGCCTGGCCTGCCCATTGCCCGCCATGTTGCTCCAATCGATGGCGCGCTTGCTCCAAGCCAAGGTGTGGTTCAGGGGTTCCACCGGACTTGCTTACGGTGACAACCAAAGTGGTGTTGAGGCGATCGCCTAAGGCACCCAGCACACTGCTCATGCCATTGGGGTCGACGTTGTCGAAGAAATGAAAGGGAAGACCCTCTCCGCTGTTCTGAAGTGCTCGGATCATCAGCAGCGGACCAAGGCCACTGCCACCAATCCCAATCCATAAAACATCCGTGAAGGCTTCTCCATTCGGTGCCTTGATCGATCCACCGATCACGTCTCGACCAAACTGCTCAATCAGGTCAACTTCATGGGCGATGTGCTCGCGCACCTCTTCCTTAGGGGCCAGCTGAGGATTTCTCAGCCAGTAATGACCGACTTGGCGCTGTTCATCAGCATTGGCGATGGAGCCGTTCTCAAGCTCCTGCATGGCAGAAAATACTGATTCAAATTTGGTCTGAAGCGTCTCTAAATGAGAAGCGTTCAGATGCATGCGACTGACGTCGAGCCAAATCCCCAGATCATCGTGGTACCAGATGAGGTCGCAGAAGCGCTGCCACTGCACCTGAGTATCACTGCCACTGAAATCCGGGAAGCTCATCGATGATGGAAGAGGCACTCAAGCTGAAACTATCCAGGTTCATGATGCTTGCCCATTCTTTGCGACACCAGGGCTAAGTTCAGTCCGCTTATCGACACTCTCCCTTTATCAATGCTGGAAAGCCGGCGCGAATCCGTTGTCATCGGCATGGGCGCTGCGTTAGGTCTAGCTGTGCTGTTAGGGCTAACCACAGGCCACGGCAAGCGAATGACAGCTGCCGCTCCAGAGCAATCCGAGCAGCTCGCGCGTCAGGCGGATCCTACCGATTTCTCTCCAGAGGAGTTGCGCTATCTCCAGCAACGCTTTGGCGTACATGGTCCACAAACTAAACTGGCACAGCTGTTTACTGAGGGGGTTGACCAGTTACAGCCGCTGCGGGCGCAGACGCTAGAGCGACTCAGCATTCTTAAACCTGTGATCTTGCGCGAATCGGATTTACATAACGTTAATCCGATGTTAATTACAGCGATTCTTTTTGATGAAATACAACACTCGAAGCCTGGCGAAGATTTACCCTTCATTGTTCATTCTGGTCTTGTTAAGACTCACGGGCCTGCACAACTCGGTATTTCTGAATTAATTCATCAAGGATGGCTGCCCGAACGGCCTAGCGATCAAGACATTGCCTGGGCACGGAAATTGTTGATGGAACCTTCTGCCAATGTGAAACTTTTAGCTGGAAAAATCAAACGATTAAAAGCATCTCTAGGTATCCCCGAGAAAAATATGCTTCAGGCGAGTCATTCTTATGTTGATGCAAAGGCCATCGCTACTCTCGCCTATTTGCATAATGGCAAACTTGATTATCCAGCTAGAATTCAGCGTTACATGCAAGATGCTGAGCTTCACCAATTAATCTATGGAACGATAATTTCTAAGCCGAATTGGTTGGTATAACCTAGATGAATAGAGGCTCTTGTCTGTCGAAAATTAAAACATTGATATTAATCATGCGTTGGAGATGGCATCGCAGGAGTTAGTTGATCAATCTTTAATTGTTTTCTGAGGGAATGCAGAGGTTCCTTCCAATTTTCTTCCCATTGAATCGCAAGAAAGCTATCAGCCACTAAGCCAAGATGGATACCATCACTGATCGCCTTTAAGAGATGATTGCGATCAGTGTGTGAATCCGTCAGTGAACGAATCATTTTGGCAGCCATCAGCATGCATGTTGTTGGTGTCGAGCACTGTGTAAATGTAAAAGCATTCATTCCACACTCGCCTGCCTCTGTGGCGTCAAAACCCAAAATCACATGCCAGATATCATGCGTTGAGCGAAGCCTATTCAAAACATAAGGCAAATCACCATCTCCCTCGACGCCATGAAAAAAGTGTGGGTTAAAATGATGTTCCTCTAAGAATTCAGCATAGCTTCGCCCAAGACTGCCACTTGGTAAATCAAGTAATTGTTGCACGGACCATTCTTCACTAGGTTTATAACGAGAATCGATTAAATCACGATTTTCATCTTTGTCGAGAACACATTGAATCATCTGCTGTTGAATACCACGCTTTTGGAAAAAGCGACTGATCGAGGCGTTGTCCCCAGCATTGCCAGGCCCATCCATGTAACGGACGAAGCCTGCGAGATCGTCAAGATCGTTTGATGGTTCTGACACAGGCGACGACATTGCGATCTTAATGATTTTAGATTAATTATTTATTTTAGCAGATACAATGACAGGTCCTTATTCTTACAAAAAGTTATATATCGACTTGGCAGCCTAAGCATTGATTTCTTGCTGCTGCTGCAGTCATGGCAACAGTTTTCATCTAATTCAGATCACGTTTGTCCTCGGGGGAGCGCGTTTGATCTTCTGCCGTGATGCCTTACTGTCAGCTGGTCATAGAATTTAAAAGAATGACTTTTTGGCGTAAAACCAATATATTGATGAAAGCACAATTTATTCAACTTAAAAATAGATTTTTCAAGTCATTGCAAGGGAAAGGGTATATTGATATTTCTGAGGCTGTAATGACTGTTTAAGAGACACAGAGCTCTCCCAGGGAGGCCAGTCGTGCTTGCAATGCAGACCAATCAAAGCTACGAGGATCACTACGCTCTCCACCTTGATCCACGTGGCGGTGCGTTGTAATAGCAGCCGGTGCAACATTGAAACGATTCATCCAGCCAGATAAAACAAGAGCCAGAGAATCATATTGCGCTTCGGTGTAACCACTGTGTCGAGAATTGTTATTTGCTCCATTCTTAGGAGTTTCAAGGCTGACATGCAAGGCGAAGTTGTTAACAGAGCCTTTGAATCGTTTGTTTGTGATGGCCCATTCGCCCAGGAATGCTGAATAGCCAGCTCCATAGGCACGGTTCGTTGGAGGGACAAGATCAAGAACCCGACCATCGAGTCCAATCAATGTGTGGTAGCTCACTTGATCTTCATCCCTTGGGTGGGGCGTCATAAATGTATTGACAGCTGAGCTCAACGAATACACAGTCTCATGCATGACAACAACACGAGGATTCACATCAAGTTCGTGACCAAATGCATCGTGTTTATGTCGTTCCCCAAAATTAGTTGGATCAATTGTTAGTCCACTTCGCCAGCTGTGCTGGCGATCTTGAAGCGAAGTTAACCGTTGGCGAATCTTTGGATTGATTCCCGAACACTGCCTCGCAAGTGGAGACGTCCATGATCGCGAATAAGGTGGTTTGGGAGCTGAATTGGACGGTTGGCTTTCCAGTTGTCTGCCTTGCTCTTGGCTGACTTGATCAAGTAGCTCTAAAAGCGAAGGACGTGAGCCAGCGTGAGAGTAATCCAGATGATCAGCTGCAAACCAGCCCAGAAACAGCAACGTCAAGGATCCGAGGGACATGGCGGAGATGATCGCCAGTGGATGACGACCAACAAACCCATGTAAGGGCTTAAGACGATGTTTCACAGAATCTGGAACCATCGATCTCGAAGTGCCATCTGCTTAGTTGTAGCTCTAGGGTCCCAATCCAACTGCCAACGGTCTACACCTTCGTCAGGATTCAAAAGCGTCTCAGCGAGATGTCCGTGACGCGAATAGGTGATAGCCACTGAGGACTGGCCTCGCAGAAGCAGGGGGAGATCATTCAAACGTCGCAAGCGGCGACCAGAAATTGCGATCAGTTCATCGCCGACAACAAGATTTGCCTTTAAGGCCGGACTCTTTGCCGCCACTCGTCGCACCAACATCTGGCCGCTGTCTTCTTTCAGCGTTAAACCGTGATAAGGATCTTTGGATGCAACCGCTTCAAGACGTAAGCCAAGACTGCTGACGATGCTTTGCAATGGTAGGGATGCGGGTTGATCCAGCCATGAGATGAGATCCTCAGCAAGAGATTGATCGTGCTCGCGCACCAAAGCCAAAACATCTTCACGGTTGTAACCACGACGGCAAACCCCGTGTGTTTGCCAAAGTTTGCGAACAAGTCTTGCAAGAGACGTTTGCTTTTGACGTAAACGAACATCCAAGCAAAATGCTGTAGCAGCGCCGAGTCCGTAATAACTCACTTGTGAATCCCGAGATGGAGGAGATGCTTTGTATAACTTCACCCATGCCTCTTCAGAACTACACGCGAGACTCTGAACTTCCCGTCCTGGTGTCATCAAAACGCGCGATAACTCTTCGCTAAGATCCACAAGAAATGATTTACGATCACTGCAACCAGCAATCATTGTGGTAACGAGATCAAAGTAACTGGTGATTCCTTCAGCGAACCACAAACTTTCACTCACAATTGCTTGGCTATAGTCATATGGGCGATATTCCTGAGGACGTAGACGGCGGACATTCCACTGATGGAGATATTCATGGCCGACGAGTTGCAGTAACTTTCTATATCCATCTGGTTGAGCAAGGGTATGCCAGTTGAACTGCAGCACAGCGCCATGGTCATGCTCTAATCCGCCATACCCCTCCGCTCTCATTTGCAGAACCAATTGATAACGATCTCCGGCCGCCGGAGGTGAATCCATCAAACGACATGTGGCTTCACAGACAGCGCTGATATCACTTAGTAAGTTCTTAGGCCAGCCAAATGGAGGGGATCCGATTAGAAGCAATTCATGTGTGTAGCCCTTGACTAAAAATTGTTCGATCTTGAAAGGGCCTGCATGGACGGGACTATCAACAAGGGCATCAAAATCGTCGGCAATCCAGAAATGATTGTTGCGTTGGAGTGGGACAAACGCCTCCCATGTATCCGGCACGGAGATCTCAAGTTGGTGGGTTTGCCATCGACAACCCTCCACCTCCATCACGGCACCCGCTAAACAGAGCGATGCAAATGTCGGATCCAGGAAACAGGTTCGAACAGTGAGATCTCGCGCCTCAACCGCATACCTCACCTCGACTGTTGTCAACTCAGAAAGATCTGCTCGCCAGCTGGACGGACCACTACGCCGTAATGGAACTTGCGACTCACCGCTATGCAGCTCAAGGCTGTGCAGATGCTGGACGTGGTCACGAACGGTGTATGACCCCGGAGTCCAAACAGGTAACTGAATCGATAACCGATGTGAGCAAGGCTTCCAGCTTTGTTTGACCCAAAACGTCTGGGATGCCGGCTCACGCAAATCAAGATGAATTTGGACAGTGTTGTCCACGTTTACAACGGGTTCACTGAGAACTCAGCCACCGAACTCCCAAGTTGTTCAACCTGATCAAAAGCGAGGAGTAGTGAATAACGCCGTGCGACACGTTGTAAACGTTCGATCAAGCCAGGTTGAAGACTGATCCGCTGTAAATCTGCGTGCAAAACAATGCTGCCATCACTGTTGAGAATCCACCCAAGCGGTCGGCCTGCCGGCTGGACTGCCAACAGATCAACATCTTGAAATTGCCCTGCAAATGTCTCGAGTTGTGCCTCAAACTGCACCATAAATCCCTCTTGGCGAAGTGATTCCGCCAAAAGATCCATGCTGGTGTAGATGGTCGGCAGGATGGAGAGATGGGACATGATCCGAATGCCCGCTTTTTCAAACCCTAGCCAGCATGAGCAGTCTCAACAGGTGCTGCTTCATCCCAGTCACATCGAATCAGCACAATTCGATCCCCCGCTGCAACTGGGTGTGATGGCATCAGGGCGTGGCAGCAACTTCGAAGCCATAGCCCAGGCGATTGCGCGGGGTAATCTCTCCGCCTCAATTCGGCTCTTAGTGGTCAACAACCCAGGTTGTGGGGCTCAGCAACGGGCGGAACGACTCGGAATCCCCTGCAAGGTCATCGACCATCGCATCCATCGAGATCGACGCGCTCTGGATCGAGAACTCGTGCATTGTTTCCAAGCGGCCGAGGTCGAAGCAGTGGTGATGGCGGGCTGGATGAGGATCGTGACATCTGAATTGATCCAAGCATTCCCAGAGCGTTTGCTGAATATCCATCCATCGCTTTTACCCAGCTTCCGAGGACTCGACGCGGTTGGTCAGGCCCTTCAGGCTGGCGTCAAGATCAGTGGATGCACAGTTCACCTCGTCAGTGAGGACATGGATGCCGGACCAATCGTGACCCAGGCTGCTGTTCCAGTTTTGGCAAACGATAACCATGAGGCCTTAGCTCAAAGGATTCGACGACAGGAGCACCGTCTGTTGCCGTTTGCTTTGACGTTAATGGGACCACACTGGCGTCAGGGATAGAACGCCTGCAAAGGCAACCCTGTCTCTGGTGCAAAACCGGCCATCAAATTGAGGCACTGCACACCTTGGCCGGCCTGTCCTTTGATCAAATTGTCGATGGCACTCATCAACACCAGTTGGCCCGTGCGTGTGTCCACTTGAACGGAAAGCATCGCCTTATTGGTATGACGAACCCATTTGGTTGCGGGGTAACTTCCGACGGGCAGCACTTCTACACAGGGGTGATGGCGATAGATCGCTTGAAGAACAGTGGTGCAATCCTCTGCTGTTAGTCCAGGATCACGCAGACGGGCATACACCGTTGAAAGCAGTCCCCGCACCATCGGAACCAGATGAGGGGTGAACTGGAGCTGCACACTTTGGCCTGCCACCTCTTGAGCCATTTGCTCGATTTCAGAGGTGTGGCGATGACCGACAACGCCATAGGGGGCGATTGATTCCGAAGCTTCAGCCAGCAACATTCCCTGCTTAGGGACACGACCACCACCGGACGTTCCGGTTTTCGCGTCGATAATGATCCCATCGGTCTCGATGAGACCCTGCTTTAGGAAGGGAAGCAAGGGCAACAAACTGGCTGTTGGAAAGCAGCCAGGCGCAGCCACAATTGTTGCCTCAGCGATATCCGGCCCACGCCATTCGGGTAGTCCATAAACAGCACTCGAGCAAAGAGCGGCATCATTTCTATTCAGTGATTGTGCCTCTTGGACGTAAACCTGACTCCACTGCTCGAGGGATCGGTATCGGAAATCAGCAGAGAGATCAACCACTCGTACGCCGCGCTCCAACAATTTTGGAGTCAATTGACAGGCGAGGCCATTGGGCAAGCTGAGCACCGCAAAATCTGCGGCTTCACCGATTCGATCCACCTCGACGGCTTCGACAACAGGGTTGTCAGCCAAAGGCAGGAAGGGACAAATGGAATTCCACTCTTGACCGGCACTACGGTCGCCGCCCAGAAAACTCACGCTGAGTCCGGGATGGTTTTGAAGCAGACGCAGGGTCTGCAAACCCCCATAACCGGTTGCACCGATCACTGCAACACGGCTCTTCCCAGGGATTGCCATACCCGTCAGTGTCGATGACATACGGCTGTCCATAGGCGGTGTCAAACCGCGGCTGATCGTACAGGTATCGATAATGACCATTGACCCCACCGCTGCATTCCCCTGGAACGTTCAACATCAATGAACGGAGAGGACACAATCGTCTTCGACTCAATTCCGAATGCTCTCGCCGCGATCCGCAATGGTGCCTGTGTGGTTGTGGTGGACGACGAACAACGCGAGAACGAGGGAGATTTGATCTGTGCGGCTCAGTTCGCTACTCCCGAAGCGATCAACTTCATGGCCACAGAGGCTCGCGGTTTGATCTGTCTGGCCATGGAGGGGCAACGACTGGACGAGCTGGATCTGCCCCTGATGGTGGATCGCAACACCGATGCCAATGAGACCGCGTTCACCGTCAGTATCGATGCTGGTCGAGAACATGGGGTCAGCACAGGAATTTCTGCGGAAGATCGAGCCCGCACGATTCAGGTGGCTTTGAATCCATCCACCAGGCCTGCTGATCTGCGTCGACCAGGCCATATTTTTCCTTTACGAGCCCGCCAAGGCGGTGTGCTGAAACGAGCTGGTCACACAGAAGCAGCTGTTGACCTTGCTCAACTGGCTGGTCTGAATGCAGCAGGTGTGATTTGTGAGATTCAGAACAGCGATGGCTCGATGTCGCGCTTGCCGCAACTTCGAGATTATGCCAATCAATGGGGTTTGAAATTAATTAGTATTGCGGATCTTATCCGTTACAGGCTTGACAATGAACGATTTGTTCAACGCCAAGCCCATGCGGTTCTTCCGAGTCAGTTTGGTTCATTTCAGGCTATCGGGTATCGCAATCAATTGGATGGTTCAGAACATATTGCCTTGGTCAAAGGCAACCCTGCATCCCTAAAGGAGCCTGTGCTGGTTCGCATGCATTCCGAGTGCTTAACAGGTGATGCTTTCGGGTCACTGAGATGCGATTGTCGCCCCCAACTTGAAGCCGCATTAAGTCGTATTGAACAGGAAGGTGAAGGTGTGGTTGTTTACCTCAGACAAGAAGGGCGTGGCATTGGATTAATTAACAAACTCAAAGCATATAGCCTTCAAGATGGAGGTTTGGATACGGTAGAGGCCAATGAAAGGCTTGGTTTTCCCGCAGATTTGCGCAATTACGGTGTAGGGGCTCAGATCCTCTCAGATCTTGGCATTCACCGATTGCGCCTGCTTACGAATAATCCTAGAAAAATTGCTGGCTTGGGTGGTTATGGATTGCAAGTTGAAGAGCGTGTACCACTTGTGATCGAGGCAGGGCGTCATAACTCTGATTATTTAGCAACAAAACGGGATAAACTTGGTCACCTCATTGTTGAAACTGCACCCTGTACGGTGATTGCCCTGTCAGTTGATGTTGACTTTGAACAGTGGCCGAATTTGCGCCAAAAAGCGGAAGAACTAGCCCAACAAAGAGATTTTGAACTTGAGGCTCTACAAAATCCGCGCTTGCTAGCCCTTTGGGAACGACCACAATTCGTTTGGAAACTGTTACCAGCAACAAAAGATCCCACATTGTTGCTCAAGGAAATCGCTCGTTGGCCGCAAACAAAACGACTTGGTTTGTTGCGAGTGGCCACTGAACGAATGGCCCAGCACCCACCGCAAACATTAGAGAGAAGTGAACGACACCTCAAAGAACTCATCAATGCAGAGGATCATGGAGCGACTTTTGACGTTCCATGCCTGATTCATTGGCAAGCGAAATAAGACATGTCATTCAGACTGAATGATCTCAGTTGTTCTGAATGGTTACCTTCTTAATCCGAGAACCGTTTTTCAACTGGTTCACCACATCCATCGATCCCGTAAGCCCGAAGACGGTGTGAACTCCATCGAGATGGGGCTGCGCATCAAAACAGATGTAGAACTGAGAACCTCCGGTGTTCTTGCCAGCGTGAGCCATCGCCAGGGTTCCTTTCTGGTGCTTTTGGGGGTTGATTTCGCAATTGATCTGATATCCAGGTCCGCCGGTTCCTGGCATTCCCTTGGCTCCTTCACGGGTGTTGGGGCAGCCACCCTGAGCCATAAAACCTGGAATCACACGATGAAAAGCGAGTCCGTCATAAAACCCCTCATTCACCAGCTTGACAAAGTTGGCAACCGTATTCGGAGCGTCGTTCTCGAACAGCTCGAGCTCGATCAGGCCTGCATCTGTGTCCATCAGAGCCTTGGTCATGGTGGCGCGAGCAAAATCGAAGTTTAGGGAGCCAGGATCGAATGACCTTGATGCTCGATCTCAGTCAAGCCCGTGTCGGTGTAATCGGCGGTAGTGGGCTTTATGCGATGCCTGGCCTTGAAAACGTCAAAGAGATCGCGGTAGAAACCCCCTTCGGTGACCCATCTGATGTTGTCCGGATTGGTCGTCTCCGTGGAATGGAGATCGTGTTTTTGGCTCGTCATGGGCGCCATCACACGCTTTTGCCACGGGAGGTGCCCTATGCGGCCAACCTTTGGGCGATGCGCCAACTCGGCGTGCGTTGGTTGATCTCTGTCTCCGCCGTGGGCTCTCTGCGGGATCACTTGCGTCCGAGGGACATGGTGGTGCCGAATCAATTCATTGATCGCACCAACCAACGGCCACAGACGTTTTTCGGTCAAGGCTGTGTTGCTCACGTCAGCCTTGCGGATCCCACTTGCTCGATCTTGAATGAGCGATTGGCTGACGCGGCTGAGGCCGCAATACCAACGGGACATCATGTTCATCGCGATGGCACTTATCTCTGCATGGAAGGTCCGGCTTTTTCCACGCGTGCAGAAAGTGAGTTGTATCGAAGTTGGGGATGTTCTGTGATTGGCATGACCAATCACACCGAAGCGCGATTGGCACGGGAGGCTGAAATCGCCTACTCCTCATTAAGCATGGTCACCGACTTTGACTGTTGGCATCCAGATCACGACAATGTCAGCGTTGATTTGGTGATTGGAAACCTGAAGGCAAATGCCCAGGCCACAGAGCCGATCTTGAGTCGGCTGATGGAGCACTTGCATCTCGAACGACCGATTTCACCAGCTCACACAGCATTGGCTGATGCACTTATTACCCCGAAAAATGCTGTGCCAGTCGAGACAAGAAAGCGACTTGATTTATTAACAACACCTTACTGGGGTCGTTTTAATGAGATTTAAACAAGAAGAGAGCAACCACAAGCATCTAACGCGAGACGGAGTTGCTGCTGATGATGATCTAACAAATCCTGAGCATTATGAACACTAAGCTTGGTCGCCGCCATCAGTAATGCAAGTTTAACGGAACCATTTGCTTGTTCAAGAAGTTCAAGGCCCGCTTCACGATTAACTCCAGCCAGATCACGAAGAATCCTGAGTGATCGATCAATTAATTTACTATTGCTTGCCGAAACATCAACCATTCGGTTGCCGTACACCTTGCCGAGACGAACCATCACGGCTGTAGAAAGAATATTCAGTGCCATCTTTGTGGCTGTACCAGCCTTAAGACGTGTCGAGCCGGTCAGGACTTCCGGGCCGGTCAACAAGCGAATATCAACATCACAAGGTAGTGGTGCTTGCTCTGTCGGCACGCAGGCCATCGCGATCGCTAAAGCTCCAATCGCTTTGGCATAAGCCAGGCCGCCGCGAACGTAAGGAGTTGTACCACCAGCGGCGATCCCTACCAAACAATCTTGACCACAAAATCCATGCTGATCAAGATCTTCACGCCCTGCGATCTCGAGGTCTTCTAAACCCTCGGAGCTTTTCAGTAGCGCCGCTGCGCCACCGGCCAACAGACCTTGTACTTGCTCTGGAGGACTACAGAAGGTTGGTGGGCATTCTGCTGCATCTAACACGCCTAAACGACCGGATGTGCCCGCGC
>MDSW01041996.1_pt1 | contig 12440 bp, 7 predicted proteins | sample 811171 | NCBI WGS metagenome assembly MDSW01 (sample SAMN05326641, study PRJNA326480) | marine metagenome | isolation source: seawater | place: Atlantic Ocean: North West | collected 2012
CACTCGAACCTTTGCAGCAATTTCTAAAAGCGTGCCCGCAGCTGCATTGATAGGGGGTGTCGTGATCCAAATTGGAGGAGTTTCGATAACAACGGGTGCCTCTTCAGGATCGATGGCGGTTGCGCAGATTCGTAAGCTTCTCTGCCCGTCAGCAGGCGATTGTGTTGAAAGCTCTACAGATCCTTTGACTTGATCTGTTGGTCGCACGAAGTGTCGCCACCCAGTGCTGGACAACGTATTGATCTCTTCCATGCGGCCACCTTCCAGCAGATTCGCACCTGCGTTTGTTAACTGCAATGCGTCGATCATTCTCCAGTGGTCTGAGAGTGTTGCCGGGGAGGTCGTAAGAGGACTCGCAACCATGGAGCCGGTTGCAGTTACTCCTCGCTCCCAAAACAGACGCTCTAATTGACCGGCAATAGCTCGCGATCGTTCAAGTTTTTTAACAGCAGTGGTTGGATCCTGAGTAATCATGGCTTCGGCGTATTGTGCTTCTTGTTGAGCCTCGATAATCATTTCAGTTACCGGAAAATGACCAAGAGCCTTCGGTGGAAGCTCTGCAGCCAGTCGACTTGTACGGGCAATGGCATTTGCCGCTTGAGCACGGGCGAGCAGGGCTGCAGTTGGTGCATTACGACGGACAAGTTCCTGTACATGAGCTGTGGCAGCTGGATCGTTGCTTATCAAAATAACAGCAGCTGCATGGAAGTTATCGAGTGTCATCGCGACACCGCCGGTCACCCTGCGGTGTTGTAATGGCCGTAAGGTGCTGTGAGTAATTTCCCAAGGCCGGTGCGATTCTGGAATTCCGGGAATTAAAATATTGAGAGGCTGTTCTTGTCGTGGAATATCACCGCGGTAATGTCGAGCCAAAATTTGACCGCCCTGTACGGAACGCCAGATGAGGACGACCCGAGAGCGGGATGCTTCAATCACCATTGCGCGCACCTCGGGATCACTTGTTTCTGCATCAGCTGTAAATCGACCGCTGGCTCCCCATGCAGAGATGGTTTCTAGTTCAAGGTTGACCGCTTGTACCATAGCGGCTCGTGCGACAGTCTCGGGGTCAGTTCCGTTGAGTGGTCGGTTTGAACTGAACAAAATGCCGCGACTCCCGGCTGCAATCACTGTGAAGGCTGCACCGAGGAGACTTTCCTCGTCAACAGGCAGTCCATTGTTACCCGTCCCTGAAAGCAATGCTGCTTGGCTAGCTGTGCGCGAGTCTATTTCCGTGGCAAGCGTAGCCAGCAGAGGGGTTCCTGGTCGGGCAAGCCGTGGTCGTTGTTGAAGCCATGTGAGGTAGTTCTCTAGCTCAAGGCTTGTCCCGAGCACGGCACGATGTGCAACAAGCATGTCAAGATGACGAGAGATTTCACGTAGTCCAGAATCAGCTGATGCAATAATTGGCCTTCCTTGGCGTCGATCACAAATCCGCAAGCGTCTCACCTGTTCCGCGAGACGAGGAATATCCTCAGATGAAAGAGAACGGCCCATATCCCAGAGGAGCACACGGTTCCATTTCTCAGAAAAAGTAGGCAGTTTTTCGGGCTCTGTGAGGTCAACATCTGGCAAGGTTGGTGGCGGGCAAATTATCCAGATTCCAGCTTGTTCAGCTTCAATCAAAAGAGTAGTTGAGGCAGGTTCAAAGAGCTGGATGCAATTGAAACCTAATTGAGCCAGTGTAGCTAGCGGCTCACCTCGATATTCAATTGCTCGGGGAAAGAATGGCTTTCCGTCGACTTCGAGTACACCACGTACAAGGCCAGCATTTTCGGTCGTGGTTGATTTGGCAATGTTTTGAATATCAGGTTGAGGCTGCATTGATGGCGACGGTGGTACTTCTTTTGGACGTGATGCTCTGATTAGCCCAGTCAGCGTAATGTCGTCGATCGATACATTACAGCGACCTGTCCCAAGTGGTATTTCCACAGCCAGTCCAGAAATTGTTGCACCGTTGAGGCTGATTTGAGGCCCGTATTGCGCGCGTAGTGCAGGTAGTTGTGAGCGAAGAATAGAAGGGAGATCTCCAATAGTAAGAGACTGCCAGCGTGATGTGGTCGCCGAGGGTGATCCAGAAACAAAAATACGGACGGGTTGCCCGTTTTGAGATTGAGCAGAAGGTAACACTATTTGACAGGCAAGCCGAGCAGAAGGTTGGTCGCACCGAAGCCGAACCTGAGCCAAGAATTCATCGATAATCACAGATTCAGGAATAGAGAACAGGATCCGACTCAGGGTGGTTCGATCGGTCTCTAGAACAATGGTTTCACATCTGCGACCAGTGGTATCAACAGCTTCAATGCGTTGTTGCAGGACTCGAAGGCCTGGGGAGGGTGCTACTGAAGTTACGGTCTCAGGGCCATCAAAGTTTTCTGTGAGCTCAGATCCAATCGAAACTTGCTGGAGACCGAGACTCATTAGAGTAGAAAAAAATAGGCATAAAAGAGTATCTGCCTGACGGAATGAAGCCCGAATGCCGATGACACGAGAAGGTGTTTTAACAAGCGTGCCGCAGATTAACTTCTGTATGCATCCTGTCTGGTACGGCACGAAGAGGAGTCGTATTTTGGTAATGAATAGTTGAATAAGAGAAATCGTTGTAAGCGGTAGAATCAACCTCAAAACATCACGGGTGAACCCCAGTAGCTGACTGTTCAGACCAGAATTTCTGGGTTGGTGTAAAACCACAAGTGGGTTCCTCGATGTCCCGATATGCTGGTGTGACAAAGCGTGAATAGGGCTTGTAGCAGGGTGCCAATGGTGTGCTCTAGAGAGGCTGGCGCGCAAGTTCAGGTTTTGGCTGAAAAACAGGACAGTCAGGTAACTTAGGAAAGTATTTTCCGGCTTTGATCCCATGACCAAGGTATTATTGGTTAAGGATTTTTCTCATGCAGGACATCACAACCGAAGAAGTTGCCTCGGCCGTCATTGAACTTGGCCTGATCGATCCGGCCAAGATGCCGGCCGTATGGCGGGAAATAGGCTCTCATGACGCACCGCTCGAGCAATTTGGTTCAGTCTGCGTCCGAAGAGAATTACTGACGGGATATCAATGGGAGCGTGTACGGAACGGCTACCGAAATGGCTTCTTTTATGGTCGAACGAAAGTCCTTTATCAGGCAGGCGCCGGATCATTTGCGCGAGTGTACCGTGCGATCGCACAGGACAACGAAGAAATTCTTGCGGTGAAAGTTCTTCGGAAACGTTTTTCCTCTGATGAAATCAAAGGTGAGCTTTTCTTGCGAGAGGGCCGTATGGGATTGATGCTAAGGCATCCAGGTATTGTCCGCATTGAAGAAGTAGGCAAAGAGGGTGTCAGTAGCTTTATCACAATGGAGTTTGTTGAGGGGCAGACTCTGCGAGAGTTAGTAAAGATTCGAAAAGGACTCGACCTTGCCCGCGGTCTCGACATGGCAACGCAACTCATCGATGCTCTGGTCTACGCCCATGGTGAAGGTGTTACTCACCGAGACTTAAAGGCATCAAATGTTCTCATATCTTCAAAGGGGCAGGCAAAGCTTGTCGACTTTGGCCTTGCGAGTTTCGTAGAGTCCAAATCAAAAAGAGATGATGAGATTGGGAAACTACGCACCGTTGAGTACGCAGCACTAGAGGCTATCGGAGGTGTTCGTGGTGATGATGTGCGGAGCGATGTGTTTTTTCTTGGATCGCTTCTGTATCTCGTTTTTTCTGGGCGTTCACCCTTCAGTGAATCACGTGATCGGGCTGTACGGGCTGATCCCAAACGATATGCAGAGATTGAACCACTCGGAAGGGTCGCTCCTCATTTGCCGCGCGATTTAGTCGACGTGGTGAACAAAATGCTTAGTGTTAAACCTAAACATCGTTTTCAAACTGTGCTTGAGGTGCAGGAATCGCTCAAGCCAATACATCTGAGATGTGTTGAAGACGAATCAACTAGCACGACTGTTTTACCGGAGAAAGTGAGGCAGGTCTCGAGCAAGAAAGACGCCAGGCTAAAAACCTCCGATAAACCAAGGATTATGGTGGTCGAGGTCTCAGGAAAGTCACAAGACTCTCTGCGGCAGTTTTTCTCTACACAGGGCTTTCGTGTTCTTGTGACTGAAAATCCGAAACGAGCCCTCACCCGGTTTGAATCAGTGCCAGTCCCGGCGGATCTTCTTCTGCTAAGCAGTCAAGTTCTTGGTCAATCCGCGGTATCGGTATTCAATGCACTTGCCTCTGATCCGTATTTAAAAAAGATTCCCGCACTGCTCATTACAAGTCCGCGTCAGTCAGAAATAGTGGCTGAGGCTGTTGAGGATGAACTGCGGCAAGTTATTACAATGCCCTTTGAGGCTAACGATCTTCTTCAGAAGGTTAAGCATTTGACAAATGTAAAAGTTTAAAAACACTTTGTATTATTACGTAGACGATAGTGTTAATCCGCATTCTATTTGTTTACGTGTACCGAGTATAAAAAATAATTCCTGTAGTGGGAGCAATGTCTTTTGCGGCAGGCAGTAGCATGTTGATGACATAAAAACACTAGTCGCCAAAAGGCACGATAGACTTCGACTACGTCAAATTTGCTTCCAATGAATGGTTTTTGTTGGAAAAAACTCGTGACACGACGCCGGTGGCTTCTTGAGGATGTTCTTTCACGGCCTCAATGTGACGGACCAATTTCGATACAAAGAAACTCTTTGTTTTTAGTATGCGGATGCGAAATAAGTCTTCTGCTATCTCTTGCCTGAATTGAGCAATATCGAGTGAGTGATCTAAGTCTTTACCTGTGTGTCTTTTTTAAAAATGGTTGGCAAGTAGGCTCCATTTTTGTGCCGATCGCTCAAGGAAAGCATCTACTAAATCAAAAAAATCAACAACCATTCCCGGGCTTTTTCTAAATAACGATTTAATCATGCTTTTTGGGTAGTCTGGAGGGATGAACACCAGTATTTTATAGAAGAAAATCTTCGTAGTGAGGTTGCTCCTCGACCTGCAATAAAAAAGAGTTGTGAGTTTTAACATGCACTTAAGTGATGCCGAACTAGCTGATATCAACGGTCAGCTAGAAAAAAAGTCTTCTAGAGAAGTGGTCGAATGGGCTCTCAACCAAAATAAAAAAACGGTAGTGACAACAAGCTTTGGATTCAACTCAGCAGTAACGCTGCACATGGTCACTCAGGTAAGGCAAAGCGTGCCCGTTGTCTGGGTCGACAGTGGGTACAATTTAGAAGATGCATATGTAGTTGCTGAGGAACTTATACAAAAACTTGGCCTTAATATTCACGTATATAACCCTGTCATGTCGCCCTCACGACGAGAGGCGGTGTACGGTGCAAACTTTTGTGTGCCGGATAATCCACAATTTGAAGATTTCAAGTATCAAGTCAAACTAGAACCTTTTCAGCGTGCATTAAAAGATTTGCAGCCTGAAATTTGGATAAGCGGTATTCGTAAGGAAGAAACGAAATTTCGACAAAAGCTTGGAATTGTTGCTATGGATGCCAGAGGTATTCTCAAAGTGTCGCCGTTATTTAATTGGACAGAGGATGATGTTTCGGATTATATGGTGAAATATAGTTTGCCGAACTGTAGGCATTATTTTGACCCAACCAAGGTGGACTCACAAGCCGAGTGTGGGCTGCACTTAAGTCAATTTGAGCAAGGCGGCGGTATCTAAAAGTTTGGCAGCAGTATTCAAGAAGCATTATGAATTCATGTCTTTAAAGGGCGGGGAAGAATGTCACGGACAGTTGCGTTAGCGGTTGATCTTGGAGCGTCTGGTGGTCGTATTGTCTCAGGTGCTTTTGATGGACGGCTTCTCGAGTTAAAAGAACTCCATCGATTCGAAAATGGCCCGGTTTCGTTTAGCGGTCAGCTTGTTTGGGACTTTGTCGGTCTTTGGAGTGGAGTTTTAGATGGTTTACGAATTGCTGCTGATCAGCATCGCAGCACAATTCAAAGTATTGGGGTTGATACTTGGGGGGTCGATTTTTCATTCGTAACAAAGAATGATGCACTCTTATCAGAGCCTGTGTGTTATCGAGATTCTCGTACAAGAGGTCTTATTGAAGCCGCACAAGCGATACTTTCTAAAGAAGAAACATTTAACGCGACAGGCCTGCAGTTCATAGAAATCAATACGCTCTATCAGCTTCTTGCCGTAAAGAGAGATCGCCCCGAACTTTTCGAAGCGGCTGATCAGTTGCTGATGATCCCAGATCTTGTGCACTGGTTACTTTCAGGACAGCGTTCCAATGAGCGAACAATTGCCTCGACGACTCAGTGCTTTAATCCTCAAAGTGGCCAGTGGGCCAACGACCTTTTGACCCAGTTTGGAATTCCCACAGAGTTATTTCGGCCTGTTTCTGAACCGGGGCATGACATTGGCAGTATTCGATCAGATATTGCATCTGATACCGGGCTGGGAGATGTCCGAGTGGTGCTCCCTGGTTCCCACGACACTGCGAGCGCGGTTGCTGCAGTCCCGGCACTCGAACCCCCTTCATCACGACCAGACTGGTGCTACATCAGCCTTGGTACATGGGCGCTGGTTGGTGCTGAATTGGACCGGCCTTTGGTGACCCCTGAGTGTCTTGCTCATAATTTTACGAACGAGGGTGGTGTGGGGGGGACGACAAGGTTGCTGAAAAATCTTTGTGGACTGTGGCTCGTGCAGCAATGCCGAGCGAGTTGGCAAAGATCCGGAAATAACTGGAACTGGGATCAATTGACTGCTTTGGCTGCTGAATCTGCGCCACTGCAAACAATAATCGATTCTGGTCATCCCTCACTTGTCGCCCCAAATGATATGCCTCAAGCGATACGAGAACTCGCACAACAGAGTAATCAGCCAGTCCCGGAATCTACCGGTGCCGTGGTGCGCACAGCCTTGGAAAGCGTTGCCGCGGATGTATCTCGAACCTTACAGGAATTAGATGAACTCGTTGGACGTCGTATCAGTAGAGTACATATTGTTGGAGGTGGCGTTCAGAATAAATTGCTCTGTCAAATGATAGCTGATGCGTCCAATCGTCCGGTGGTGGCAGGTCCTGTCGAGGCAACTGCCATAGGAAATCTGCTTGTTCAGATTCTCGCTGAAAATGGGAAAATTGATTTACGAAGTGTACGTTCTGTGGTGCGAGATAGTTTCGATCCAATAACGTATGAGCCTCAAAACGTTGCAGCGTGGAAAGAACGAATCAGTCAATGTGCTGGCCGATAGTTGTCTTTGGAACATCGCCCTTTCGTGCAATCCAGTTCCTACTGAAGAAGTTGTGATGCCAAGGCAATGATCCCAGCGGTTATCAGCACCACAACCGTACCAATCGCGATTACAAGCCATTGGTATGCAGCCCGTTCAGTCTGCTCGTCAGAGTATTCAACACTGGCTACGAAATCAGCGACAAAGCGAGAGTTGCACTGAGGGCAAATCAGTTCTTCGCCAAGGAGCCTTGCTGGCACCATAACAATGTGATTAGAAGGACAGGGTATGCGATAGTGTGTGACAGGTGACGTCATGCTGCTCGATAGTTTGCGGCAGGTCGTTTGGTCACCTGTCCGTGCTCAACTTCAAGAATTGAATCAGCGAGCGCAAGAGTACTTGGCCGATGCGTAATCATGATTACCGTTCGGTTCTTGACATAATGAGAGAGAGCCTCATGGATCAGTTCCTCGCTCGCTACATCTATCTGACTGGTAGCTTCATCGAGAACGAGTATCTCAGCATTCCTTAAGAAAGCTCGAGCAAGAGCGATTCGCTGCCTTTGACCACCAGAGAGCCGAAAGCCATTTGGGCCAACTTTTGTCTTGTATCCGTCAGGAAATTCAGCGATGAAGTCGTGAGCACGGGCCTTTCGAGCAGCTTCTTCAATTTCTTCTTCGGTAGCGTCCCATCGACCATATCGAATGTTGTACAAAATCGTTTCGTTGAAGAGTTCTGTTTGTTGGGTGACGATTGCGATTCGTCTGCGCAAATCTTTCACTGCTAGTTCCGTGAGCGGAACGTTGTCGAGTTCAACAGTGCCTTCTGTGGGATCGTAAAATCGACATATGAGATTAATTAGCGTACTTTTCCCGCCCCCGTTGGGACCGACTATTGCCACACGTTCACCAAACTCAATGGCGACATCAACATTTTTTAGCACCGTGTCGATTCCATCGTATGAAAACGATACATTCCGCAACGCAATCTCTCGATGCGGTGATGGAAGATAGTACGGGTTTGATTTTTCTTTTAGTTTTGATGGTGTATCAAGAAGTGGATACAGTGATTGTGCTCCAACAATCCCCACATTTATTCCTGTTATGACTCCAGAGAGTTTTCTGACTGGATCTGAAGCTCCAATAAGCATCCCGAAAAAGACCATGATTCCAGGAACAGTCATTGGTTGTTCTGTCATGGTAACCCCGAAAATTTGGGTTTCCTGATTGATCACCAACCAGGCCCCCACGGCGATCGAGGTCGCGACCATACCAATGCCAAGAACCTCAGTAATTGGATTCGCAAGCGCTCGATAAAAGTTGTGACGCAGCCCAATTTTCATCATGTGATTTGTGCTGTCCCGAAAACGATCTCGCTCGAACGATTCCATCGTATAGGCCTGAACAGTGAGCACGTTATTCAGTGCCTCAAGCATCACGTGATGAAAACCAAGTGCTTGAGCAAGAATATTCTTCGAAGCACTGCGCATTTTTCGGTTGAGCCAGACCATTAAAAACCCGACGACTGGCGCCATCGTGAGGCACGCGAGCGTTAGCTGCCATGAAATACAGAGAGCCCCGCCCAGGCACGCAATGATTTTCAGGGGTTCGGTAATCGCGCCACCAAACGTAGTCGTAATACCACCCGATAGCATATCGGCTGTGTGGGTGACTTGAGCCATGAAGCCAGCGGAACCATTCTTCATGAATTGCGTGCGATCCAACTCAAGAGCTTTGTTAAAAATTTTAACTCTGAGGTCTCTCGATATCCCCATTGCAACGAAACTGACAAGCATTGTGCCGGTGAGGAGCAGGCAGTGTTTCACGAAGGTACTGATGACGATCAGGACAACTACAAGAAGTACGGTCTGAAAAGGATCTCTCGGAATATAGCTTTCGAGCCATGGCTGGATTGCTTGAGCCGAGGAGAGCATTGCTCCCTGGCCTTTATCCTCGAGCGTGAGTGTGTCTATTTTGTTTTGAATCGTTTGCTGCTCTGCTTCTGTTCTCGCACCACCAGCTAATCGCTCGCGTAGTTGATCAATTTCCTGTTCGTGATTTGCGAGCTTTGATTTAGCTGTTTCTATTCTTTCTTGATTCCAATCTTGAAGAGATTCTCCGTTTAGGGTGACTTCGATGATTGGAAAGAGTGCTGCAATGTTTGCACCCCACAGTCCTGCAACACCAGCAGAACAAAGAAATGCCGCAAGGAGCAGTGGCCAGCTTTTCGAAGCATCACGAAGGGCGCGAAGAAAATACTTCATGAACTCGGTTTGATATATCAGGGATTAAAATGGATGGAAAACGCAGGCTGTTACGTCAATGATTTCGGGAAAGGGCAGGTTGCGGCATTTCACCTTTGAATATCTATTCGTCGGAATGGCTCCTTGATTCCAGCTGAATTTATGCATGATGATCTTGGAAGGTTTTCATCTACGCAAAACGTTATTCTTGCGCAGACTTCGCTAAGCGAAGGGGGAAGGGTAGTCTGAGAGACTGGTTGAAAACAAGCCGAAAACAGTGGTTATTCAGCTGTTTGTGAAAGATTTTGTCGCTCTTTAGCCGCAGAAAATGTGTTTTCCAGAAGCATTGCAACAGTGAGAGGTCCCACCCCTCCCGGTACTGGTGATATTGCTTCTGCAATAGTAACGACGGAGTCGTAGTCAACGTCACCAACAAGACGGCTTGTGTTCCCGTCTGAAACACGATTTATACCGACGTCAACTACGACAGCTCCAGGCTTTACCATATCGGCCGTGATCAGTTGAGGAATGCCGACAGCGGCTATAAGAATATCAGCTTGCTGGGTGACTTCCTTTAAATTTGACGTATGGCTATGGCAGACGGATACAGTTGCATCTCCGCCTGGTCCACGGCTGGCGAGCAAGAGTGCCAGCGGCTTCCCCACAATATCACTACGGCCAACGATAACGGCATGCTTGCCCCGAGTCTCAATGCCAGCATCCAGTAGCATTCTTTGTACTCCTGCAGCAGTGCAGGGAATAAAGTGAGGTCGTCCTTGAGAAAGGAGCCCAGCGTTGACAGCATGAAAGCCATCAACATCACGGTCAGGAGGCACTGCATCGAGCACGGCCCGGGCATCGACATGATCCGGGAGTGGCAACTGAACAAGAATGCCATCAGTTGGCCCATGTTCGTCTCGTCCGATTGCTTCCACGGTGGATATAAGTTCTGCTGTTGTAGTTGATTCAGGGATTGAAAAGACATCAGCTGTAATCCCTACCCGTTTTGCTGCAGATGCTTTGCTTTTTACATAGGAGGCACTTGCGGCAACATCTCCCACAAGAACAACCACAAGCCGGGGGGGACGGCCCATTTCACGAGCCAGTGCCGCTACTTTCGGCGCAAGGTCATGCTCAATTTTTTTTGCAAGTTTTCGGCCATCGAGCCGCTGAGCCGTCATCTCTATCTCTCCGGGACTGGAATAATCAAAGACCTCACAGCAGTCTCTGAGTGCATGAAACGTGTTCGATGCAGAGGTTCTTGTTGGTTAACTGGGCTGCTCGTCCATGAATGTCATACGAAGTTGATGCAGAATTTCCTCAAGGAGTTTCTTCTCGTCGTTGGCAAGGTTCCCAGCTGTTTTCTTCTCAAGCATTTCAAGCATGTCGATAAAGTGTCTCGCAGTGTCAAGGTTCTTGAGAGATTCTTTCGTGATAGGATTTGGGATTTTTCCAAAGGCCATCAATGCCTGCGTGAACATTGTCTGAACAAGAAACTCAAAAGTAGCAGGGGGAGCTTTCATAGGGCCATTATCATTTGATGGAACTGGTGGTTCAGTCATGAGGGCATCCGAGAGGTTCGAGTAAAAGGATTTAGCGCGAGAATATGTGCGGTGTTGATCAGGTTTTGACACCAGCGTGATGATCCACAGCTGCAGCAACAAGACCGGCAAAGAGAGGATGGGCAGCTGTTGGTTTGCTTTTAAATTCTGGATGAAACTGTACAGCTACAAACCAGGGGTGATCAGCTACTTCAACAATTTCGACAAGACTTTTATCAGGATTTGTGCCAGCAATCACAAGACCAGCTTCTTCAAGTTGCTGTCTATAGCCACCATTAAATTCGTAGCGGTGGCGGTGACGTTCTGAAATTTCAGAGACACCATATGCCAACGCGGATCTGCTGCCGTCACTGAGCAGGGCAGGCTGACTCCCGAGTCGCATCGTGCCGCCTTTTTCGGTCACGCCCTCCTGTTCGTCCATCAAGCAGATGACGGGATGCGGGGTGTCCCGGAAAAACTCTGTCGAGTGTGCGTCAGTGAGACCAGCAACATTGCGGGCAAAGTCGATTACCGCACACTGCATGCCCAGGCATATTCCGAGGAAAGGAAGATTCCGTTCTCGAGCGTAACGAACAGCTTCGACTTTCCCTTCAACACCACGTTCGCCGAAGCCTCCCGGAACGATCAGTGCATCAAATCCGGCAAGTGTTTTTTCGGCACCATGCTGCTCAATTTCTTCGCTTTTGATTGCCTGAACTCGAACTTGTGTGTAGTTCGCAATGCCTCCGTGATCGAGAGCCTCATAGATGCTTTTGTAGGCATCGCGGTGCTCGGCGTATTTGCCAACGAGAGCAATTGAAATCTCGTGCTCAGGGTTGCGGAGCCGATGCAGAATGTCATGCCATCCTTCAAGATTTGCCGAAGCTGCAGGCAAGCCAAGTTGTTTCAGGATGAGGTCGTCAATTTTGTTTGCCTGAAGTGACAACGGGACTTCATAAATTGAGAAATCTTTGTCTCGCTCTTCGATGACGGAGTGCAACGGAACGTTGCAAAAGAGTGCAATCTTTTCACGGTCGGAGGTGTCGAGGCTTCGCTCCGTGCGGCACACAAGGATATCTGGCTGGATACCAATCTGTCGTAGGATTCCGACAGAGTGCTGCGTCGGCTTGGTTTTTAATTCACCAGCTGCTTTCAAAAATGGAACCAGAGTGAGGTGAATGAACATGCAATTTTCACGACCACGTTCAAGAGGAATCTGCCGGATCGCCTCAAGGAAAGGCAGGCTTTCAATATCTCCGACGGTGCCACCAATTTCTGTAATCACAACATCTGTGTCGGCATCATCAAGTTGTAGAACAACTTCTTTTATTTCATTTGTTATGTGCGGGATGACTTGGACAGTTTTTCCTAGAAACTCACCTCGTCGTTCCTTGTTGATTACAGATTGGTAGATTTGCCCCGTGGTGTAATTGCTCTGTCTCGTAAGATGTGTTGTGGTGAAACGTTCGTAGTGACCAAGGTCGAG
>MDSW01052663.1_pt1 | contig 12440 bp, 8 predicted proteins | sample 811171 | NCBI WGS metagenome assembly MDSW01 (sample SAMN05326641, study PRJNA326480) | marine metagenome | isolation source: seawater | place: Atlantic Ocean: North West | collected 2012
AGTGTATAGAATAAAAATCTCACTAGTAAATTTTCTTTTCTTTAGAAAATTTTACTGACATGATCAAATCTACAATTTCTCTTAATGCACCTTTTCCACCTTGGATTTTTAATATTATGTCTACTTCTTTTTTTACTATATAATTTGCATCTGCAGGGCAAGCTGATAATCCTATATTCTTCATCAATTCTATGTCGTTTACGTCATCTCCTATGTAACAAATTTCTTCGGATTTAATCTTGAATTGATTACACAATGTTTTTACTAATTTTTCTTTTTCCTGAATTCCTTCGTACATTTTTTTAATATTCATATTTTTTGCCCATTTTTTATTGATGGAATTAATTTCTTTTGTAATTAATACAGTTGGAATATTTCTACGCTTCAGTAAATTAACTCCCATTCCATCTCTCGCATGAAATTTTTTCATAACGTCTCCTTTAGTAGTATAGTACATTCCTCCGTCTGTTAAAGTACCATCTACATCTGTTGCAAGAAGCTTAATCGCTTTTATCTGATCTCTGATTTGTTTTTTCATGAATTTTTTAAAAATTCATGGTATATTAATTCCCTTTGCGAATCTATCAAATCATCAATAACGAATTTAAATAATCATATTGAGGTACTATCACATGGGTTTTCTTAACAAAGATTTACTCTCAAAAGTTTTTCCTAATCATGTTGATCTGTTCGAACAGGCAAACAATAATGTAATTTTTCAAAATTATATTAAAACAAAATCTGCGTCTTGTAAATCAATTGAGATTAAAAATAAATCCGATTACTTCAAATTTGTCAATGAACAAATAATTAAGAATGAAGCAATAGATTATTTGGAATTTGGTGTTTATGAAGGGGGAACTATTCTTGACTGGCCGAAAATTAATACAAATAAAAATTCTAGGTTCTTTGCTTTCGATAAATTTCCTCCAAAATATCCTATCCCTGAAATAGATGATGATAGAGTACATTTTGTTAAGGGACTATTTCAAGAAACATTACATGACTTTCTTAAAGATTTCAAACCAAATTCAAAATTAGTTATCTTCATAAATCTGAATAAGAAATTTGATACCTTATACTGTTTGTCTGAACTTGATAAAATTCTTAATGAAAAATGTATACTAATGTTTGATCAATTTGGTAATCTTCAACATGAATTTATTGCGTTTCATAATTATGTGAAATCATTTAGGAGAAATTTCCAATTTCTTTGTCAAAGTGAAAATTGGAGAAAATGTACAATTGAGTTATATCCACGCGAAAAACTTCATACATATTCAAAAAAACTTGAATCATACGATCCTAATATTCAGAAACTAGGTAACAATAAAAAAAAAGCTAATGTAATTTTCCTATTAATTGATGATCTTAGGTTAGACAAGTTTTATGGAAAAAACCGTACCTGTCATACTCCGAATATAGATCTATTATTAAAAAAATCTGTTTTCTTTAATTCGGCTATAAGTTCTGCAGATGGAACTTTTGCATCAATGGGAAGTATATTTACTTCACAATATCCATCTGCAACAGGAATTACTTGGGCTAACAATCATTCTAAAGCAAGAAAATTTTTTGAAAACATAAGACTATCTGGTTATGAATTACACTCAACTTTTCCTGATTATGATTTCTTCCGTACAATTTCAAAAAGCTTTGAACAAGAAAATTGTGATATTGTAGATATGAAAAAAGGATTATTTGATGGTATTAGTGAAACAATTAATCAACATCTAAATTTTAAAAAAATGAAATCTCCCTGGTTTTATTATATTCATTTAATGGATATGCATCTGCAACGCTCAATTCCTAAAAAATTCTCTTCAAATATCTATGGAAAAACTGCATATGAAAGAAAGCTTGCTTTAATTGATTCTTGGCTTGGTAATTTACTTGAATTAATTGATCTTGAAAACACATTACTGATTATCACCTCTGATCATGGTGAATATACACTAGATGATAAAATGAAACCTGATTTCGTACCAATTCTACAACAAAATTCAGTAATTAAGAAAAATGAAATTCCAAACTCTCTCTTACCTGCAGGATTATTTTTTCTAAAAATTATGCGAAAAATATTAACACCTTATCGACAAAAAAAGTTTAAAAAAACATTAGACGAATATGAAATTCGAACTACGTACAAACGAGGAAAAAATTATCTTTTTGATGAAGCAATCAGAATTCCACTTTTATTCATCGGTGCTGGAATTGAACAATCTAGAATAATTCATGATCTTGTTAGGCATGTTGATATCTTTCCAACAATTGCACATCTAATCAAATTCCCAATTAATCAAAATTCTATTGACGGAAGAAGCTTGATAGATCTTATTAATGGAAAATCTGAAAATGAAGTTCCTGCTATAATAGAATCTATGCCCGTTCTGGCAAAACCTGTAGGTGATGTAATTGGAGTTAGAACATCAAATTACAAATATTTCCGTTCACGTTCTGATCCTGAATTAGATGTGGCACTTTTTGATTTAAAAAATGATCCAAAAGAAATCAAAAATATTGCATCTACTAAACCAGAAATTATCCATGAAATGGAATCCATTCTAAATAAGAATTTAAAGAACACTCCTCTCATTAAAGAAGAGATAACAGATCAAAGAAAGGCTCAAGCATTAAAATCACTCAAAGAAATGGGCTATGATTAAAATCATCTATTAATCCATTGAATTAATTTTTCTTTTAACTCATCTACACAATTAAGATTTTCATTAATTAAATTATTTTTTTCTTTAGGATCATTTACTAAATCATATAATTCCCAAACATCTGAATCCTTTGAAAAAATTAATTTGTATTTTTTATTTTTTATGCAAAACATATTTGACTTTTCTGGTGATGGAAATGGTCCATGTAATGCACCAGTTTCTGAAAATGTATATTCTTCTTCATGTTCCAATTTACCAATTAAAGCGTTCCATAAACTTTTTCCAACATTCGTATTCTCATTATAAATCCCTGTTAAATCTAAAATTGTTGGAAAAATATCCAAACTACTATGTAGTTTTGTTGAAATTTTATTTTTATGTATTTCTTTTCCTAAAAATAGGTAAAAAGTTCTAATTGTCTCTTCATATGTGAATGAACCGTAGTTTCTTTCACCATATCTTTCACCCAAACCTGTTCCATGATCCGAAAAGAAAACAATATTTGTATCATCCATAATTCCCAAACTATTCACTGTTTCAATTATTTTTTTGGCGTATGTACATGAAATATTAAAAATAGAATTGTATCTTTCCTCATTTTCATTAATATTGTCATAAAATTCTTGGTCATCCCATTCATATTTTTTTAAAACTTCTGAAACTGTTTCTCTATGAATGTTTGTAAAATGTAAAAAACAGAAGATTGGTGAACCCCCTGATTTTTTAACTGCATCTGTAATTAAATCAGAATGTTTTACTTCAAGATCATCATTGTATTCATCATGTGCTTGATGTATGTCGAATCCTCTTTTCGAAATTACATTCTCATGAAGTAAATCACAACATGTGAAGTATCCATCTTCTTTAAGAATTTCAGTAAATGTTTTTGACGTATCTTTTAATCCTAACAGATTATGATATGCATCAACACCATTTTCTTTTCCGTACATACCCGTGAAAATACCATTCACTGCACCAACTGTATAGGGAAAAGTTGTTGTAACATTATTGAAAAGAAAACCATGTTTACATATTTCCTGAAATTTTTTGGAATTATCTAATTTATCTACTCTCGCACCATCAATTAAAACAAAAATTAGATTTTTTTTCATAAGTTGTTTAATTGTATTATTGTTTAATAATTATGGTATTTTTAGATAGATATTATGATATATTAGAAATTTTTCACATTAGTTATTGGATAATACAAAACCAAATGTACTTTTTATAGGAATTGATTCATTTCGGGGTGATAAATTCTTTGGATCAAACAAATCTTCAAAAACTCCTAACATTGACAATCTGATAAAAAACGGTGTATATTTTGATCAACATATCTCTGTTTCAGATGGAAGCTACACGTGTATGGGTGCAGTGTTCACTTCACAATATCCTTTTCAAAGCGGTCTTTCTACTGTTTCTGAATATTCTAAATCAACTGAAATCTTTAAAAAATTTAAAGATGCTGGATACACTTTGTTCGGCACTGCACCATGCACTCCATTTTTCATTAATCTTTTAGAAAATTTTGACGAGAAAGAGAATTTCTTCAAGCCTGGTTATTTGCATCAATCAGATGAACAATCAAAAAAAATGTATCCTTATGCAGAACATTCATCTGAAGAATATGAAAAAAAAGGAAAGACTGGACCATTAATTCTTAATCGATTAGATCGAATTGCAAAAAATGAAATTAAATCTCCCTGGTTTTATTTCATTTTTCTAACCGATCTTCATCGTAGTGTAAATTATAATCTCCCTGATGAATTCAATTCCGAAATGTACGGTGAAACAGACTATGATAGAATGGTCTCAATGCTTGATGTGTGGATTGGAAAATTTTTAAAAAGAATTAATTTAGAAAATACTATTGTAATAATGACCTCTGATCATGGGGAATTTATTCCAACTAAAAAGGTTGGACATGAAATGACTTACATTCCATATGTTTTTGAACCAGGTTCAAAAATAAAATCTAAACTACCAAAAATTTTTCATCCTTTATTTGGTGAGGCATATCGTGTCATAAGACGAATTATTATTCCAATCCGAAATAAGAGACTAAGGAAAAAACTTTCTCCATTAGAATTTCGTTCACTTCACACTCGTGGCTCTAATCAATTAAAAATACTTCCTGATGATACAGTTCGTGTTCCATTCTTATTGTCTGGATGGAAAATTAAACCAAAAACTAATGTCATCTCTCAACAAATACGTTCTGTTGATATTATGCCAACTCTATCTGAATTGTTATCCATTCCATTTCATGATGGAAAAGTAGAGGGTAAGAGTGTTTTACCGTTAATTCAGGGCACACAAATGCCTGAATCTATTGCATTCATCGAAAATGCTGTTAGACGTAATCCTACTCGTCCAGGACATTCAATTGGTCTTAGAACATCTGAATGGAAATATTACAGATCACTAAATGAACCGCAAAAAGATATTTCATTATTTGATCTTAAAAATGATCCAAATGAAATTAACAACGTACAAGAATCACATCCTGATGTGGTGAAAAATTTTGAGAAAATTTTAATTGATATGAGAAAAAATGCCATTACTCTAGATGATGTTGATCCTGAAGAAAAATCTAAAATTGAAAATCTTTTAAAACCATTTGGACCCTCTGCATAAAAATGACCAGACCAAATATTTTCTTCTTAACAATTGATTCATTACGTGCTGATAAGATGTATGGTTCTCCTAAAACATCGGTAACACCTAATCTTGATTCAATAATGAAAAATAGTATTTATTTCTCGCAAGCGATTAGTTCAGCCGATCAAACTGGAACAAGTTTGGCAAGTATATTTACAGCTCAATTCCCGATCAGTACTGGTCTCACACATTTCAATTTCACGTCCAAGACTGAAACATATTTCGATATATTCAAACAAAACGGGTATTACACATCTGGTTTTTTTCCTGATCATGGGTTTTTCAAAAATTTAACTGAAAATTTTGATGATAAAACACTATATGTCTATGACAAAATTGAAAATTGGAAAAACCTCTATGGCGGGATTGGCGATTCAATACTAAAAAAAATTAATCTTTTACATAATCATGAACCTTGGATTTTTTCAGTTCATATTATGGATTTACACAATCCTTCTGCCTTACCTAATTCATTTGACGAATCAAAATACGGTGACAATATTTATGAAAAAATGTTATCTTCAATAGATTCTTGGATTGGAAAATTTTTCAAAAATCTTAATTTGGAAAATACTTTATTTGTTATTACTTCTGATCATGGTGCATATATTCCATTAAAAGCTATTCCATCTGAAATTCCTTCAATACAAAACTTCATGAAAAAAGGAAAAGAAACTGTACCATTTCTTGAACCAGTAGGATTGAAATTATTTCTTCTACTTAGAAATTTGGCTAAAAAATATAGAACCCAAAAATTAAAAAAAGAATTATCAGATGTTGAACTAAGATCATTCAATGTTCGTGGTAATAATGAATTATTTGAAGAAACAATTCGAGTTCCATTACTTTTCGCAGGTATTGGTATTTCCAAACCAAAAATAATTAATGCTCTAGTAAGACATGTTGATATTCTCCCTACAATCTCTGAATTAATTAATCTCAATACATCTAATACAAAAACTGATGGAAGAAGTTTAGTCCCATTATTCACTGATCAAAAAATGGATGAATTACCAGCATACATAGAAACTGGCGTTACTGCTAGTCAATTTAATGATAAAGTTAATCCAAAATCTACAGGAAAAATTATTGGATTACGTACTTCACAATACAAATATCTTAAAAGCCGTGACTCCACAGAAGATTTACATATTTTATTTGATCTTTTAGATGATCCAATGGAAACAAAAAATATCTATGATTTAAAATCTGAAATTGCTTCTGATTTGGATAGAAAACTTTCTAGACTTGTGGATAAACCAAAAAAACAATTTACAAATGATCTTTCTGAAAATGAACAACAAAAAGCTGAAGATTTACTAAAAAAATTAGGATATGTGTAGTAATGAAACAAATTTCATCAAATAAGATTAAAAATACTAGTATATTCACAACTAAATCTGAAGTTTTAAAATTATTAAAATCTAAAATCAATTTCTCAAAAATTGAAAAAATTTTTGATTTTACTCAAAACCAATGGGAAAATAATCAAAAACAATTACTAGATCAAATAGTAAAAAATTTTCCTAATACAAAAATTATTGTTAGAAGTTCTGCTATTGGAGAAGACTCCGAAGAAAATTCTAATGCTGGAAGTTATGAAAGTGTATTAAATGTAAATTCTTCATCAAAAAAAGAAATTTCTTCTGCGATACAAAAAGTACTTAATTCATATAAAAATAAAAATAATTTTAATCCAAAAAATCAAATTCTTATACAAACTCAATCAAAAAATATACTTTATAGCGGAGTTATTTTTTCAAGATCCCCTGATTTAGGGTCGCCATTTTATGTAGTAAATTATGATGTTGGTGGTTCTACTGTAGGTGTTACTCATGGTTCAATCAACGAAACAATCAAGTTCCACCGTCAAATCAATAAAAATTCTCTAGAATTAAAGTGGAAAAATCTTTTATCTGCAATCAATGAAATTGAAATTATAACAAATTCTACAACGTTAGATGTTGAATTTGGAATTACAAAAAGTAACAAAATAATTATCTTCCAAGTACGTCCATTAACCTCATTCTCAGATGATAATTTCACTAACTCTGATCGTTTGTTAAAAAATTCTATTAAAACTAATCAAAAAAAATTCTTAAAACTAAAAAATTCTAAAAAACTTCATCCTACAAAAAATATCTTCTCTGACATGACTGACTGGAATCCTGCAGAAATAATTGGAAACAATCCTAGACCTTTGGACTATTCTCTTTATGATTACCTAATTATGAAATCTTCATGGTATCATGCACGTATAGAACTTGGATATCAAAAATTTTCCCCTCATTCTTTGATGGTAAAATTTGGAAATAAACCATATGTTGATACGCGAATTAGTTTCAATTCGTTAATACCTGAAAATTTTAATCAAAAACTTAAAAAAAAATTAATGAATTATTATCTAGAAAAATTAACTTCTAATCCTCATCTACATGATAAGGTTGAATTTGATATACTATTCACTTGTTATGATCTCTCATTAAAGAATAGATTGAGAGAACTAAAGAAATTTGGGTTTAATCAAAAAGAGATTGAAGAAATTTTCAATTGTTTGTTAACATTCACAAAAAACATCATAAATGATTTCGCTGAAATTTCAAAATCATGTAATAATTCTATAAACATTATGACGCAAAACAGAAATAATTGTATGAAACAAATTAAAAGATCTTCTACTTATTATGAAAAATTACAAACAGCTGAAAAATTGCTGAATGATTGTATTGATTTTGGAATAATTCCATTTTCTAAAATGGCAAGAATTGCATTTATTTCTACCGCGTTTTTAAAGAGCTTAGTTACACAAAATTATATTTCTCAAAATGAATTTGATAAATTTATGAACTCTTTAGTAACTCCATTATCAAAATTCCAACAGGATCTTATTTTGTTATCCACTGATGAAATAACAAAATCAAATTTTTTAAAAACATATGGTCATTTACGACCTGGTACATATGACATAACAATTAATCGATATGATAAAGATAATCCTTTTCTCAATATTATAACATCATCAAATTTTACAAAACCAAAATCATTTAAATTTAAAATCAAAAATCTTAATAAAATTTTAGAAAAGAATAACATTTCAATTGAACAAGATAAATTTTATGATTTTATAATTAACTCAATTGTAATGCGTGAGGAATTAAAATTTGAATTTACTCACAATCTTAGTGATGCTTTAGAGCTAATTGCAGAATCTAGTTCAGAACTTGGATTCTTTAGGGATGATGTATCTTATCTTCAAATTAGAACGATTCTCTCATCCTACAAAAAATTTTCAAAAAACAATTTAAAATTATTACTTAAAAAACAAATATCAAAAAATAAATCCAAGTTTCAAATTAACACAAAAATCACTCTTCCATCTATAATTTCTTCAGAACGTGATTTTGAAATCATTCAATATCATATTGCCAAGCCAAATTTTATCACTGAAAAAACTATCACTGAAAAAATAATTAATCTAGATATCTCAAAATCAACTGATTTAGAAAATAAAATAATTTTGTTAGAACATGCTGATCCAGGTTATGATTGGATCTTTGCAAAAAATCCATTGGGGTTAATCACTAAATATGGTGGTGTTGCTTCTCATATGTCCATAAGATGCTCTGAAGTTGGATTGCCTGCATCAATTGGTTGCGGTGAAATTATCTATGAAAAATTACTAAATGCTTCTAAAGTAATGTTGGATTGTAAAAATCATCAAATTGTTATTTTAGAGCAAAAAACAAATGATGAATATTCAGAACAAAAGAAGATCTTAAAGTCTCTTGGATATATTAAATAAATCTTAATCAATATGAAATCTATGTCAAAACCAAAAATCGGTATTTCATTACGTGTTGTTGATGCTCCAAATTATGATGAAAAAAGAGATGCATTAAGTCATGATTGGCCTAGATTATTAGAAAAATTGGGCTTTCACCCAATATACATTCCTAATAATTTGAAACATGTTGATGAATTCTTTTCTGATATGTTTCTAGATGGTTTGATATTGTCTGGTGGTGATAACATAGGTGAAAATAAAAATAGGGATCAAACAGAAAATTCACTTCTAAAACTCGCAATTGAAAAAAAAATACCAACTTTTGGAGTTTGTAGAGGCATGCAATTAATAAATAATTATTTTGGTGGAGAAATATCATTTAATAATTCTACAGAACATGTATCAACAAATCATGATGTTGAAATAACTAATGATAAATTCACATCAATATTTGATTCAAATAAAATAAAAGTTAATTCATATCACAGAAATACCATAAAAATTAATCAAGTTGGTCAAAATCTAAATCCATTTGCAATCTCGAAAGATGATAATACTATAGAAGGATTTTTTCATACTTCTTTTCCAATAATTGGTGTTATGTGGCATCCTGAAAGATCAAAAGTCTTGAATGATGAAATAATACTGGCAAAAATATTTCAGAAAAAAACTTTTTGGGCAGATAATTCTTGAATGCAATAATCTTAGCTGCAGGAAAAGGTGAACGACTTAGACCGCTAACTAATGAAAAACCAAAGTGTATGGTTGAATTATTTGGAAAGTCAATTTTAGATTGGCAAATAGAAAAATTTCATAAATTTGGAATAACAGACATCACAATAATAACTGGCTATAAATCTGAATCAATCATTTACCCTCAGTTGAATCTAATTAAAAATCCAAAATTTGACTCTACAAATATGGTTGAGACTCTATTTTGTGCTAGAGAGAAACTCAAAAACTCAACAATTGTCTCATATGGAGATATATTATTCCAAGATGATGTACTAAAAAAAATAATTGGTTCAACTGATGATTTTTCTGTTATTATTGATAAAAATTGGTTGGAATATTGGAAAATCAGAAATGACAATCCACTAGATGATGCTGAAAGTCTAATGATTAATTCAGAAGGTTATTTGACAAGTATTGGGAAAAAAGTCAAAAACATTGAAGAAATACAAGGTCAATATATTGGACTAATGAAGTTTCAAAATAACGGAATCGTTGAACTGAAGGCATTTTATGATAAATCTAAAAAATTATCCGTCAATGGTGTGAATCCTCTAAATAAAAAATTAAAATTTCAAAATTCATTTATGACTGATTTATTATATTCCATGATTTTAGAAGGTCATAATTTAAAGTCTATTGAGATACAAAACGGATGGTTGGAAATTGATACTATCTCTGATTTCGAACTATATCAAAAAATGTTCCATAATGGCACATTGTCCAAATTCTTTAATCCATCAAACTAATGTCTATACAAAATAATATGATGAGAATTCTATAACAAAATTTATTCATTAAAACAAAAAAGGAAGTAAATGAATGAAAATATCACTTTTTTAAATCATACAAACTTATCAAAAAAAGAAATCCATGAGTTGAGCAAATCTAGTATAATCTATTCCATGAATTTCGAGGTTCATCGATATCTTGAAAATTTATCTATAAAACATGAAATTGCTGAAGATGTCTTGAACAACAATGACGAAAATATGATTTTTGATAAGGTTGTCAGTCTGTACGATTGGTATAGCAAAAATCCTCTATCTAAAGAAATGGAATTCTATGGATTTAATATATTTGAGATGATGGATACTACTGAATTGCATACATTTCTAATAACAAAATTATACAATATCTATATTATTCAAAAAATTTTAAATGTGAAAAAACCAAAAAAAATTTTTTCTACATTATTAGAAAATTTCATTACAGAAATTATTGATGAAAAAACAGAATTTACAAAAATTGAAAACTCAGTAAAAACAAATATGGTATGGAATAAAATTGAAATTAAATTCAATCTAGGAAAAACTCCAATATCTTTTAGAATTTCAAGAAATCTTTATATCAAGTTAAAATCTATTTTTGAAAATTTTATTTGTAGTTCAAATAATCTTTGGGCAGATATTAATAAGCGTGAGTCTATATTACTTTTAGAATTTAATCCATCAACTTATCCTGAGTTACTCAAGAATCTATCAATGACTAATAAGCAAATTATATTATTTAACAATCGACGTTCTGCAATATGGAACAAATCATCTATCAATTTGTTAAAATCAACAAATTCTAAGATACTTAGTATCAATAAATTACTAAATTCAAATCAAAAACAAAAAATCCAACAAAAAAAATTACATTACGAAAAAATTCTTGAAAATTTACTTGAAAAAGAATCTCTTTCTGATGTTTTTATTTTAAACGGATATTCATTTTGGAATGAAATTAAATCAGAATTAATTAATACATTCAAGAGTAGATTACTATGGTATATGGAATTAATTTTGTCATCAAAAATGTATATGGAAAATTCTAACATACATTCAATTTTATCTCTCAATGTGATAGGTGAAACAGAAAAAGCAATTTTATCACAAATTTCAAAAAATATAAACTCTATAATGTTAGAACACGCTTTTGCGAATTATACTGAAAAAATTTCCAGATATGATATTCTAAGTAATTATTCATTATTCCCTGATAAAATTGCTGTGTGGGGAAATGTCCAAAAAAAATATCTAAATATGGTTCATGAAATTCCTGATGAAAGAATAATTGTTTGCGGAAGCCCAAGACATGATTCATTTTTTAAATCTAAACAAGCAAAAACAATTTCTAAAAATAGAATTTTATTATGTCCTAGACCTATAGTTGAATTAAATTGTCATAATAGTACTCAGATGTACATAAAATATGAAACAATTCTAAAATCTACAATACAACAATTAAAGCAATTTCCTGGTGTTCAATTAATTGTCAAACTTCATCCTGGAGATATTGCTCATAACGATTTAATACAAAAAATTGTTAGTGAAATAGATTCTGAAATACTAATTTATCATTCAAAACCAATCCATCAATTAATAGATCAATCTGATTTAGTATTTGTTATATCTCCTGAAGGTCATGATCCATCAACAGTAATACTTGAATCAATTATTTTTGAAAAACCAACAATCAATCTAGTTTTGGATGATAAATTTTTTAATTTTTCTTATGAACTGCACAATGCAGTTATTTCTATAAGTAAAAATGACAATTTACCTGAAATTATTCAAAAAATATTACATGATGAAAACTTTAGAATAAATTTA
>MDSW01003686.1_pt1 | contig 12438 bp, 14 predicted proteins | sample 811171 | NCBI WGS metagenome assembly MDSW01 (sample SAMN05326641, study PRJNA326480) | marine metagenome | isolation source: seawater | place: Atlantic Ocean: North West | collected 2012
ACAAATATGTCACATGGATTATTAAATCATAAAATTTATTAACGAGAAAAATGAAACCCTATAAAATTATAAAATCAAACATTCATCGAAAAGGTCTTTGTGCTTCACGAAATATAAAAAAAGGTGAAAAAATAATTGAATATATTGGAAAAAAAATTACTCACAAAAAAGCAGAAGAAGATTCAAAGTATGGTTACGACATTACTTATTTATTCATAATAAATAAAAAATTTGTTTTAGATGGAGATTTTAAGTTTAATATTGCTAGATTAGCAAATCATTCATGTGAACCTAATTGTGAGGCTGTTGAAGAAAGTAAATCAAGAATATGGATTACGGCATTGAGGAATATAAAAAAAAATGAAGAATTAACTTATGATTATGGATTTAGTTTTAATAGTGATTATAAAGATTATGTTTGTAAGTGTAGGTCTAAAAATTGCGTTGGTTTTATTGTTAGAGAAGGATCTAGATGGAGAATAAAGAATCGAGCTAATATTTAAGCATTCTTTTTTGGTTGTTTGATTTTAGGAAATAATTTTTTTTAATTTAGATATGCTCATAGAAGGATTTGGGGGGTAAAATTTTATTCCAGACGATTTTCTAATTTTTTTGTTATATTTTTTTGCAAATTTATAAAGGCTTTGAATTTTTCCACCAACATTTATCACACCTTTTTGATTTAATATTTTTGGAATTATTTTAACCACATCATCATGGAATATAAAATTTGTTTTTACATCGTAAAAAGCTGTTTTATGAATAAAAGGTTTTTCACACATTATAAATCTTAGTATTAAAGAATTTTTGTATAATTTAACAGCGCACTCGCCGCCAAGCTTAGACCATGCATAGCTATTAAACGGATAAACTGGATCAGTTTCTTTATAATTTCCTTTTGTTCCTTGATAAACGTAACCAGTTGAGAAATAAATCATCTTAATATTATATTTTTGACATATCTTAACAATATTACATGTTCCAATAATGTTGAGATCAATACTTTTATCAATTTTACTATCATGAATATTCATTGGTCTGGATAAACCAGCACAATGAATTAATATTCTTGGTTTAATTTTTTTTAAATATTTTTCTATACTTTTTATATTTAAAATATTTAATTCATTTTTTTTGGGATAATAATATTTTTTACCTATTTTAGAGTTTCTTAATATCTGGCAGAATCTACCCGTGCCTCCTGTAACCACTATTTTTTTAGAGTTTAATTTCAATTTTTTTATTTGCTTTTTATTAACTTTATATATTAATGGTATTAATCTTTGAACTAATAAGTTATGAGAAAAATATTTCTAAATTTAGGCAAACAACCACTTGCCAATTCTTTTTTAAATGATTTAAGTAAAAAAACATTAAAAAATGAGTTTTTTTATAATTTAAAAATAAGTTTTGATATTTATAGCTATTTAGTTTCTGTACATACTCCCGTTAATCCAAAAAGACAATATACCAACAAATACGCTCATAGAGCATCAGAATCTAAAACAATGAGAAATGCGTTTAAAAAAATTGCATATAAATTAAATAAAAAATTTAAGCCAAACTTAATTATGGAAATCGGAAGCAATGATGGAGTTTTTTTAAAAAATTTTTCTCCAAAAAAAGTAGTTGCAGTTGAACCATGTAAAAATCTAGCAAAACTTACAAAGAAAAAATTTAAAACTTTTCCAGAATTTTGGAATATTAAACTGTCAAAAAAAATACTTAAATATAAAAATAACAAATTTGATTTAATTTTTTCAGCAAATACAATTTCTCATATTCCAAACTTAAAAGAGACTTTTTTAGCAATTAATAATGTTTTATCTGATAGAGGTGTAATGATTATAGAAGACCCATCTTTGCTATCAGTTATTCAAAATAATTCTTATGATCAATTTTATGATGAACATGTATATGTTTTTTCTGCTATCTCAATGCAAAACATATTAAAAAAATTTAATTTAAGACTTTTTGATATCGATATAATATCTACCCATGGTGGATCCTTAAGATATTATATTTGTAAAAATAATTCTAAATATAAATCCACTAGTAAATTAATAAATTTTATTAAATTAGAAAAAAAAAATAAATTAAATAAATTCTTAACTTATAAAAAATTTGCTATTAAGGTTGAAAAATCTAAAAATCAACTAAAAGAACTAATAAAAAAAATAAAATTAAAAAATAAAAAAATTATCAGTTATGGAGCTACTTATAAGTCAACTACCGTATTTAACTACTGTAAAATTAATTCAAATCTTTTTGATTACGTAACCGATACTACAAAAAATAAACAAGGGAAGTTTACACCTGGAACACATATTCCTATTATATCACCGAAAATTGGAATAAATAATACTGTAGACTACGCTTTTTTAGGTGCATGGAATTTTAAGAGAGAAATATTAAGTAAAGAAAAACAAAATATTAAAAGAGGATTAAAATTTATTTCTCATGTTCCCAAAACACATATAATTTAAAATGATATCAATAAATTCTTTAAATTGGATAAGAAAACAAAAAATTAAACAAAAAATTAAAATTAAAATAAATAAGATTTCTAAACTGGATAAATGGAAATATGATAAATATATGTTGTTTCATGTTAGTAAAAAATTTTTTAAAATTATTGGAATAAATATTAAAACAAATTTTTTTAAAAAAGGTTGGGATCAGCCAATTATTCAACAAAATGAAATAGGAATTTTAGGTATAATTAAAAATATAAAAGAGAATAAATATTTATTACAGGCAAAAATTGAACCTGGTAATATCAATAAGCTTCAACTCTCGCCTACTTTACAAGCAACTAAAAGTAATTATTCAATAGTTCATGGTGGAAAAAGAGTGTTATTTTTAAATTTTTTCCTAGGTAAACAAAAATTTAAATCTATTCAATCAGAGCAAGCATTTAGATATTATAATAAAAACAATGCAAATATTTTATTAAATACTAATAGAAAAATTGACCATTCAAATCAATTTAAATGGTTTAAAAAAGACGAAATTTTTTGGTTATTAAAAAAGAAAAATTTAATTAATATGGACACACTATCTGTTTTCTCATGTTTTATAAAAAAAAGAAGTTTAGATCTACCAGTTAATAATTCAAAAGATATAAAAAGGTGGATTTTGAATAATGACAAAAAATATTATTTAAAAACTAAAATTAAAGCTATCTCAGACTTAAAAGATTGGAATATAACTAAGGATAAAATAATTCATAAAAATAATAATTTTTTTTCTATAATTGGTTTAAATATTATTTCTAATACAAGAGAAGTTAAAAAATGGTCCCAACCAATAATCAAAGGAAAGGACATGTCTCTTGCAGGATTTATAATGAAAGATTTTAATAAAACTTGTCATTATTTATGCAGATACATATTAAAACCTGGGTCAAATAAAAGTACTATTTCCTGCACTGTAAATACCTCTGATATAAAAAATTATAAAAAACTAAATACACTTTCAAACTTTCAAAAAAAAATAATAAAAGAATTTTTTTTAAATAAACAAACAAATTTTATTTATAATAATATATTATCTGAAGAAGGAGGGAGATTTTATCATTCTCAAATCAATTATAAGGCAATTTATTTGAAGTCAAATCAAAATTTAAATAAGCCAAATTCTTATATATGGATTTCACAAAATCAAATGATAGAGTTAATACGTAAAAGAAAAATAGATATAGAAGCAAGACTATTATTTGGTATTTTAAACATTAAAGAAACAACATAACTATACAAAATTGAAAGTTTTATTATTAGGTTATTCAGCAATTGCAAGAAAAAGAATAATTAATCTCTTTTTACGAAAAAAAATAAAGTTTTCAGTTGCAACTAAATCTTATAAAAAAAAAATTGATGGTACTTATGAGCAATTTAATTCTTACGATAAAGGTATACGTTTTTCAAAAGCAGATATAATTTATATTTCTCTACCAAACTCACACCATTTTTATTGGGCCAAAAAAGCATTGATGATGAAATATCATGTAATTGTAGATAAGCCTATTTGTGCAAAATTTAATCAAGTTAAAGAACTAATAAATCTTTCTAAAAAAAATAAAAGAATAATAGCTGAAGCAACTTATTTCAATTACCATAAACAGGTAAAAAAATTATTAAATCTTTGTTCTTCTAAACATATAGATAAAATAATTGCAAAATTTGTAATTCCATTTCCTAAAAGGGGCATAAGAACATCAAATAAACTTGGTGGAGGTGCTTTAATGGATATGGGGCCATATATTGCAGCAGTTCCAAGATTGTTTAATTTAAATAAAATTAAATCAAAAAAAATTCAAATTTCAAAAAATAAAAATAATTTAATAGTTTCTATAAATTTTAAAATTATCTTTAATAAATTAATATATAATGGTTTATTTAAATTCGGCGGAGATTACAAAAATGAATTAATTGTTAATTTAACAAATAAATCATTCAAAATTGAAAGAGTATTTTCTCCTCCAGAAAACAATGACTTATCTATATTTGTTAATAGCAATGGAAAAAAAAGGAAAATGAAAATCAAAAGAGATAACTGTTTTTCAAATTTTTTTAATGAAGTAATAAAAAAAATCAATGAAAAAAATTTTTTTTATTACCATAAAAGAATATTAAGTGATTCTTATTTTAGAGAAAAAATTTTAAGATAAAATATTATTTAAACAATTCTTGAAAACTTTTTGCTTTTTTATCTTTTTTTGTTATTACAATTTTTCTTTTAGGCCATTTTATTTTTAAGACAGGGTCATTATAGTTTAAAGCATGTTCGTTACCAACAGATCTATATTCAGTGCAAGAATAAGTGACAATATTTTCTTTTTCCAAAGTTAAAAAACCATGTGCAAATCCTGGAGGCACATATAAAGATTTACAATTTTTATCACTTAAAATTATTGAAAAACTTTTTCCAAAAGTTTTTGATTTTTTTCTTAAATCGACTGTAACATCAAATATTTTGCCTTTCATCACAGATATATATTTTCCTTGAGGCTTATTTTTTTGAAAATGTAAACCACGTAAAACATTTTTTTTTGATTTTGAAGCAATAAAAAAATTAAATTTTTTTTTTATTACTCTTTCTAGCAAAACTTCCCTGAGATAACCTCTTTGATCTTTATGTGATATTCCTTCAATAATAACAAGATCTTTAAATTTTGTTTTTTTAAGTTTCATTTTTTTTTAAATCATAAAATACTATTGGCCATTCTAAATATTTACTATTTTTTTTAAACCAATAAGGTAAAAATCTTTCAGCTAAATAAGCATACAGCCTTATTTTTCCGTATCCTTCCATGTTAAATCCAAATTCTTTTTCACATTTATATAACCATTCAAATATTGTTTCATAGTATTTTTTTATTATAGTTTTAGATTTGCAAATAAACATTACACCTTTATTAAAAGAAGTATTATTTCTAATATAAAATTCAAAATCATCACGATCCTCAGATCCTAGAAGTTTTGTAGCTTTATCAATTATCCCGTTTCCATGATGCATATCAAAATGAAAACGAATAGTTCTTCCTTTTTCTAATATTGCTTTTGGATTTCTTAATAATGCTAACTTCCCATATTTTAAAACTTTCATTAGTTTAAGATGAGTAAGGTTCATTTCATCTCCTAAGATTGTATCGTAATTTGCCCATTCGTCTGGTATTTCTTTTAAAGAATTTTCGAAAATTGATTTATTTTCAGAATAATTTTTATTTACCCAAAGTCTTCGATAAGCACAAAAACCTATCCATTCATTATCTTTGATTTTATCCAATTCATTTTTCCAAAACCAATAATGAAAAGTATGTTCCCCATAAAATTTATTTTTTTTTGAAATATTTTCTCCAGTATTATCTCTTACCCATTCTATATCAAATTTATTTTCTCCCAATCCAACTGGAATATAAGATAATTTTTTAATAATATTTAAAAGCTCATTGTGTAAGCATAAGCAATACATATATTTAATTGTCATAACTTTTTGATTATTTTATTATTTTTTTTTCTTAAAATTTTTAATCAATTTTTTTAAATAATTGGAATATTCACATTTTCCATAAAATTTTATTGAATTTTCAATTTCCTTTTTGCCAATCCATTGATTCATTAAAGAAATTTCCTCAAGACAAGCTATTTTAAAACCCTGCCTATTTTCAATAGCTGAAACAAAAGAGCTAGTTTTATAAAAATCTTCGATCGATCCAGTATCTAGCCATGCCCCACCTCTGCCAATAAAATCTGCATAAAGGTTGTTGTTTTTTTTATAATGATTTAATAAATCTGTTATCTCAATTTCACCACGTCTCGAAGGTCTTAATTTTTTTGAAAAATTAATCACTTTATTATCAAAAAAATATAATCCAGTTATAGCATAATCAGATATAAATTTTTTTGGCTTCTCAACAATTTTTATAATTTTATTTCTTTTAATCTTCGCAACACCATATTTGTCTGGATCATTTACTTTATGCAACAATACCTGTGCACCTTTTTTAAGTTTCACACATTTCAAAAGTTTAGAAGTTAAATTTTGACCATAAAAAAAATTATCTCCTAAGATTAATGCAACATTATCTTTACCAATAAATTTTTCTCCTAATATAAATGCATCTGGCAAACCTCTAGGCTTGGATTGTTCTATATAGCTAATATTGATGCCTAAATTTTTTCCATTAGGTAATAATTTTTTGTATTGGTGAAGCTGTCCTTTGTTAACAACAATTAAAATATTTTTTATCTTTGACAACATTAAGACTGACAAAGGATAAAATATTAAAGGCTTATCATAAATAGGTAAAAGTTGTTTGTTAACTGCTTTGGTTAAAGGACTCATTCTAGTACCTAATCCTCCAGACAATATAATTCCTTTTTTAATCATTTATGATGCCCAATCTTTTTATAATCTGTTTTTTATTTATGTTTTTAAAAAATTTTTTGTTTTTAATATACCATTCAAAAGTATTTAGTAGACCTTTATCTAAGTTTATTTTTGGCTTCCATTTTAATCTTTTTTTAATTTTATCTGAGTTTATTGCATAACGCATATCATGACCCGGTCTATCTTTGACGAATCTAATCCTTACTTTTTTTCCTAAAACTAATTTTCTTCTTGAAATTTTTAATAATTTTTTTGCCAAATCATAATTATTATAATTTGTATTTGACCCAATGTTATAAAACTCTCCTGTTTTTCCTTTTAACAAAACTTTCAACAAAGCATTACAGTGATCTTCAACGTGTATCCATTCTCTTGAATTTTTACCTTTTCCATAAATAGGAAGTTCTTTGTTATTTAAAATATTATAAATTAATTTTGGAATTAATTTTTCAGGATGTTGATTTGGTCCATAGTTGTTTGAGCAATTTGTAATTACAGCATTTATTTTGTATGTTCTTATGTAAGAATATACTAGATGATCTGATGAAGCTTTACTAGCGGCATAAGGAGAACTTGGCTTGTAAGCGTCTTTTTCCTTTGATCTTGATTTTAAAACGTCTCCATATACTTCGTCTGTTGATACATGAAGAAGTCTAAAGTTTTTATTTTTTTTTAAATATTTTCTAGTTGCCTCAAGAATTGAAAAAGTTCCATTAATATTATTTTCTATAAATGTTCTAGGACCATCTATGGATCTGTCAACATGAGTCTCTGCAGCTAAATTAAATATACCTTTTGGCTTATATTTTTTAAAGATTGAAAGTATTTTTTTTTGATTTCTAATATCGCACTTTATAAACTTATAATTTCTATTTTTTTTATAGTTTTTAACATTATAAAAATTTGATGCATATGTAATTTTATCGATATTAATTACATAATAATTTTTATCTAGTAAAATTTTAATTAAATTGCTACCAATAAAGCCAAGACCGCCTGTAACTATAAATTTTTTCATTTATATTTTTTACATTAATAAAAAAAGAAGTATATAATTAATTAAGTCTAAATTATGAATAACTATTTATCAGAGCTTACAGTTATAATTGTTACTTATAAAACAAACTTTGAGATTCTTAGGAACTGTCTTCAATCAATTGATCGACAAGTAAAAACTATAATAGTAGAAAATTCTAGTGAATTAAAATACGAGCAAGAGATCTTAAATCAATTTTCAAATGTTGAAGTTATGTGTACCACCATAAATTTAGGAATGGGACGAGGAAATAATTTTGGTCTTTCTAAAGTAAAAACAAAATATGCTTTAATTTTAAATCCTGATATAATATGTGATAAGAATTATTTTCATAATATTAATACTTATTTAGATGGATCAGTTGATTTTTCCATTATAGGATCTCAATATTATGAAAAACTGAGTTATAAACCTGCCTTTTTTTTTAACAATAAAGAATTCGACTACAATATGGAAGAAGATGCTAACAATCTACAAAAGGTTGATTGGGTTGTAGGTTGTTCAATCCTAGTTGATCTAAAAAAGTTTGATTCAAAAAAAATATTTGATGAAAAATATTTTCTTTTTTATGAGGAAAAGGATTTATGTCTAAGATTAAAAAAAATTGGTCACCAGGTATATACTAGTAGAAAATTAAAAGTAGAACATCTTGGAGCAAAAGGATCATTAGAAGATGATCTATCAATTATAAAATTTATTAAAATTAGAAATTGGCATTTAATGTGGTCAAAATTTTATTATGACAAAAAAAACCACAATTTTTTATATGCACTAATTAAATCAATCGGTCCTTTAATTAGATCAATTTTAAAATCAATTTTTTATTTAGTTTTTTTTAAAAAAACAGAATTTGTTAAATACTTTTTTAGAAGCTATGGTTTAATTTCTTCTATCATTGGAATGAGTTCTTGGTATAGAGTAGATTAATAAGATGTTATTTAAAAATAAAATAATAAACAATAATTTTCTTTATTATTTTTATAAAAAAATAAAAATATTTAAATCAAAAAAAACCAAGGAACATCTCGGTGAATTTGGGGAGGATATTTTTATATCGAGATTTTTTAAAAATAAATTAAAAGGTAATTATGTCGATATAGGATGTTATCATCCAATAAAAGGTTCTTTAACATATAAATTATTTAAAAAAGGATGGACTGGTTTAAATATAGATCTGAGCAAAGTGTCTATAGATTTGTTTAAATTGTCTAGACCAAACGATATAAACATACAAGCAGCTATAACTGATTTCGATGGAGAAACTTTTTATTATGAAAATGGTTTCATTAATCAACAAAATTCTTTAAATGAAAATTCTAATTTAAAAAAAATACCTATTAAAGCATTTAAATTATCAACAATTTTAAAAGAAAATAATTTAAAGAAAATTGATTTTTTAAATATTGATGTTGAAGGTTTTGATTTTAAAGTTTTATCAACATTAAATCTTATTGAAATAAAACCTTCATTGATATGCATTGAAGAAAATAATTATAATACACAAAAAATTTTAGAAACATCTACACATAAGCATTTGACTAATAATGGATATTTTTTAGCTTCTAAATTTGGTGTTTCATTAATTTATATAGACCAGTCTTATGAAAACAAAATAAATGAAATAATGAGTTTATGATTTAAAAATAATTAATGACCAGGAAATTCAATTAAATTCTCAACTTTAAATCCATTTTTGATAAGTTTATCGCAACCACCCAAATCAAAAAGATTAATAACAAATATAAATCCTGAAACTTTGCCATTAGATATTTTTATTAGTTTTGCAGCAGCTTCTGCTGTCCCACCTGTTGCTATTAAATCATCAATTATAATTACAGAATCCTCTTTACTAATAGAGTCTTTGTGCATTTCTATCGTAGCAGTTCCATATTCCAATTCAAAATCTACAGAGTGTGTTTCAGCTGGTAGTTTATTTTTTTTTCTAAGTAAAATGAAAGGTTTATTTAATATGTAAGAAACTGCAGAAGCAAAAACAAATCCTCTAGATTCGACAGCAGCTATTTTGTTGAATTTAAATTTTTTAGATTTTTCAACTATTTGATCGATACAATTAGTAAAAGCTTTTTCATTTTTAATTAAAGTTGTTATATCCCTAAAAAGTATTCCCTTTTTGGGATAGTCCGGAATTGATCTAATATATTCTTTTAAATCCATAATTGTTTACGTTATATATTGATAAATAAATTATTTTTAAATTATGGCAAACAATAAATTAGCAATAATTGGAGGTAGTGGCCTATATGATGTTGAAGAATTTAAGGATAGAGAGCTTTTAGATTTAAATACACCTTGGGGCAAACCATCCGATCAAATTTTAAGTACTAAATATAATGGAAAAGAAATTTATTTTCTCCCAAGGCATGGTAAAGGACATTTTATTTCTCCATCAAAAATAAATTTTAGAGCGAATATTGATGCACTAAAACAACTTGGAGTTACTGACATAGTTTCAGTTTCTGCAGTCGGATCTCTTAAAGAAGAATTAAATCCAGGCAAATTTGTTATTGTTGACCAATTTATTGATAGAACTTTTGCAAGAAATAAAACTTTTTTTGATGATGAGATAGTTGCCCATGTATCAATGGCACATCCTACATCAAGTGGTTTAATGAATGCATGCGAAGAGGCTATAAAAAAAGAAAATATTCCTTACCAAAAAAATGGTACTTATGTAGTTATGGAAGGCCCGCAATTTTCAACTTTGGCAGAGTCAAACTTGTACCGATCCTGGAAAGCTGATGTTATTGGAATGACAAATATGCCAGAAGCGAAGTTAGCTAGAGAAGCTGAAATTAGATACGCTTCAGTATCTATGGTGACTGATTATGATTGTTGGCACCCAGAACATGAAAATGTAGATGTTCAAAAAGTTATTAAAGTACTTTTAGATAATGCAGCAAAAGCAAAAAATATGATTAAGAATTTAATAGATAATTTTGAAAATCATATAGATCCAAAAGACCCAACAACTAATTGTTTGGATGTAGCCATAATTACAGATCCTAAAAAAAGAACTAAAAAAACTATAGAAAAATTAAATACTGTTGCCGGTAGAGTTTTAAATAAATGAATAATTTCCTAAGCGAAGTACAAAAAAAAAATTATAAAAATTATGGTGCAATTGTAATAAAAAATGTTTTTAAACCTTGGATTAAAAGTTTACAAAAAGGTTTTGATAAAGTTTTAACCAACCCCAGTTCTCACGCTCGCGAAAATGTTAAAACAAAAGGAGAAGGACGTTTTTTTGAAGACTATTGCAATTGGGAACGTATACCTGAATTTAAAAAATGTATAAAGGAGTCCCCAGCAGCCCAAATTGTTGCAGAAGCAACTGGTTCTAAATCAATTCAGTTATTTCACGAACATATATTTGTTAAAGATCCTGGAACATCAAAAGAAACTCCGTGGCATCAAGATATGCCATATTATTGTGTAGATGGAAATGATACTGGTAGCTTTTGGATACCACTAGACTCAATATCAAAAGATAATTCTTTACGAGTATTATTAGGCTCACACAAATTTCCTAAGTTAGTTAGACCTACCAAATGGTCTAACAATCAACCTTGGTATAGTAGTGATGATAATTTTATGAACATGCCAGATATTAATGCAATGGAAGACAATATATTAAATCCTGAGATGAATTTAGGAGATGCAATATTATTTAACTTTAAAGTATTACATTCTGCTCCAGGCAATACAGGAAGTTTACCTAGAAGGGCTTTTTCTATGCGTTTTATTGGTGATGATGTAAAATATATAGATAGAGGTGAAGAAACATCTCCACCATTTAAAGGAATAGATTTAAAAACAGGTTCAAAAATGCGAGAAGATTGGTTTCCTGTTGTTTGGAGAAATTAAATGAAAATAAATGGAAAAGAATACAGAACAATATGGTTTGAAAATAAAGTTGTAAAAATTATTGATCAAACAAAACTTCCTCATCAATTTATAATTAAAGATCTTAAAACTGTAAAAGACGCTATCAATGCGATAAAAGTTATGGAGGTTAGGGGAGCACCTCTAATAGGAGCGACCGCAGCGTATGGTTTAGTTTTAGCAATTATAGAAAACAACGATCAGTCTTTTCTGAAAAAAAGTAGCGAAGATCTAATTATGTCTAGGCCAACAGCTATTAATCTTAAATGGGCTGTAGATAGAATGATGAAAAAATTGTCAGGAGTTAATAGTAATGAAAAATTAAATATTGCTATAAAAGAAGCACAAGAAATTTGTGAAGAAGATATAAAATTTTGTGAAAATATTGGTTTAAACGGATTAAAATTAATACAAGAAATTTATAATAAAAAAAAAAGCACTGTAAATATTTTAACCCACTGTAATGCAGGTTGGCTAGCTACAATTAATTGGGGTACGGCAACGTCTCCAATTTATCATGCTCACAAAAAAGGAATCCCAGTTCACGTTTGGGTAGATGAAACAAGACCAAGAAATCAGGGTGCAAATTTAACTTCTTATGAATTAAA
>MDSW01016497.1_pt1 | contig 12435 bp, 13 predicted proteins | sample 811171 | NCBI WGS metagenome assembly MDSW01 (sample SAMN05326641, study PRJNA326480) | marine metagenome | isolation source: seawater | place: Atlantic Ocean: North West | collected 2012
AACTGGCCGATAGGCTCGGTGAGAACATCATTGCAGGGCTTGGAGAATGGCCTACCCCCGAGAACATGAGTCTGAACCGTGGAATTATTCTCCCTTCTACGATTGCAAGCGAAGCTCAAGCGAAAGTAGGGGACGTACTTGAAGAACTAACCTTTGCGTACGTTGTCGATGAATCCACACTGTTCGAAGCGAGCGTAACTGAGGAAAACTGTGCCGGCGAAATCACGCCAGAAAACAATGAAATGATGTATTGTCGAATGTCGATGACGGTTGAGAATCTCACCGTTTTGGGAATCTATGAGCCTTGGGATTTTGGCAATCCAACACTTCCATTCAACCCAATTTTTACCACATGGGAGGTCCTTGAAGAATCACAGCGTGAGACGTTGATTAACTACGATCACATGTACCTCGGCGTTACTATCGATCGTGGACAACTACCCACGACCTCGACAGCAGATGCTGCTGAATGGCTTGAAAATCTTGGGACCGAAGTACAGGACGGTAACTACACCGATGAAGGCGTTGAGCTGTACTACACCGACATTGTTTCTGGAACAATTACCTTCCTCAACATCTTCCTTGGATTAATTCAAATCTTTGACTACATCATTATGATTCCAATCGTGTTCTTATCGATTGCCGTGTTGATTTACGGACTGGTTTTATCGCTTGAACAACGACGCAGAGAGGTGAGCATTCATCGCGTCATTGGAGCGGATGGACAGAGTTTGCAAGGCATGGTCCTGCTCGAATTGTTTGTTATGTCATCCGTTGCCTGGCTCATCGGATATCTCTTGGCTCTCATGGCGGTACCAATCGTTCTCTCAGCAGTAGGATTCATGGAATTCAGAACTGGTGACTTCAATGTGAATCCCACACTTGGATTTGGCTCAACACTGTTCACAGCAATCACGACATTAGGGCTCGCAATGATCTTTGGACGCAGTAGGGCACGCGATTTCCTTGAACTTGAAATCGAGGAGGGGGTTCGTAAAACCACGGTCAAAGCAGAACCAAAACGATGGCTTCACTGGACGGCGTTCCTGTTTGGTATGCTTGCTGTGATTGATACATGGCTTGAGATGAACGGTAGCGAAGACGGAATTGTTTCCAACTTTTTCATCGAGGGATTGATCGGCATCATCGGTCCGTTTGCTCTTTGGATAGGTGGAGCATTGCTTCTTGGAAGAATCGGTGCAAAAGGCCCCCAAATCATGCAGCTCATTTTCGGAAGATCGCCAATCCTCAACGACGTGAAGAGAGGTCTCAAGGGATCTGGGTCTGCAGAGTCGGTGAACCGGCTTGCTGTCATCATGTTGCTTACACTCTCCATCGTTACACTCGCAGCCGTCCAAGGGTACACCGGGACGCTTGTTGATGAAAAGACAGCAGATGCGACCGTTGGTTCAGATTTACAAATTTCTACGGAACAAGACATCAATTCAACCGCGCTTCTTTCGCTCGTGAATGAATTTGCAGATGCAGATGTCACACCTGTTGCAACGAGCGTGCCTGAAATTACACTTGCTGACGAACAGGGGGGCGATAGTTTGCAAACCTTCGTGCTGTTTGACGGAAATGAAGACGTCTTACGTTGGAGTGAACAATCAATACCGGGAACGAGCATCAGCTCTGCGATGGATGGATACTCAAACAATGGCTTCACTGCTGGGCAAGATTCTGCATACTCGCTCGACTTACCTGGTTCTGACCGTGGTGGCGATGAAAACCGACTCGACGATGTTTTGCTCCAGCCCGGTGACGAGAAGTCTCGTGAAATCACATTTGTGTGGGAAGATATCCAATTCAACTTCACTTCCGGTGGTTCTGAAGAATCAGACCCACTGGCGCTGTTTGAAGCTTACACTCTGCTTATGGATGCAGATTGGAGTGGACTCAACCTCTCCAATCAAGACTTGAATGAAAGAGATCTAGGACGCGTTGATTTGTCAAACACCAACCTTGCTGGGGCAGACCTCTCGAACCTAAACTTGAGCGAATCCGTTCTCATCGATGTGAACCTGAGCGATGCGGATCTGACCGGAGCCAATCTTGAAAATGCAATTCTTGTCAATTTCATGGGCGGTTCATTCCAGGATGCCGACTTTACGAATGCAAACCTCGCCGGAGCGTTTGGTTTGTTTGACCTCTCATCCTCCATTCTGTCCAATACAACATGTCCTGATGGAACCAACAGCGATGACACCGCTTGTGCAAGCGGTGCAAGCCAACTACCTCCACCATTAGCAGAAGATCTCTTCTTCGCAGACACTCGTGTTCAGGTTATTGTTACACCTTACACGAACACGATGTACTACATGGGGACCCACGAATACATCCCCGGGGTCGGCGCAGCAACAATTGGATCTGCACTGATCATCGGCGAAGATTCATGGCGTAATCTGGTAGGAGATTCTGCAGCGGATGAGTTTCGCTCAAAGACCTGGATAGTGCGCGTCGACGGACTTTCAGGCGATGAATTAGAATCGCTTGCTTCACAAATCAAAGCAGATTCGCGTGTATCTGGAGTGCTTGATTGGTCGAGTACACACAAGGACGTTGAGCGAAACGGTGGTTTAATTTTCGGAACACCCGGTTTGCTCTCACTGCAGTTTGTTGTTGCAAGTGTTGCAGCAGTTGCCTCAAGTTTCGTTTTCCTTTCCCTCGTGCTCAGTCAACGTCAAAAAGAACTGGCAGTTTTGCAAGCGATTGGTGCTTCTCCAAACCAAATTATCCGATTGGTCTTGTTCGAGATTCTTTCTATTGTTGTTGTTTCCATGGCACTCGGTATCGTTCTTGGTGTCGGACTCGCATTGTCCTTTAACGGATTCTTTGACATCTTCGGATTCATCTTCCAAATCTTTGGAGGATCATCGACGACCATACAACGGACGCTTGTCTACCCTTGGTCACAGATTATTTTCGTGTCTTTGGCAGTCTTTGCCGCAGTTGTTGTAGCATTGCTTGTGACAACACGACGAGCGTTAACAGCGGATTTGGCCAGTGTGCTGAAGGGGGAGTGAGGATGAGCGAAACCATTCTGGAATCTGATGGGTTGTATCATGTGTATGAATCGAAGGCTGAGGACGGAAACGTTGTCGCGCTCAGAGGTTTGCACATCAACATGAAAGCCGGTGAAGCAATCGCCGTCGTTGGTCCTTCTGGATCAGGTAAATCGACGCTGATGAAGTGTCTCGGAGGGCTCATGAAACCCAGTGCGGGGTCTGTTAGTCTCGCTGGCAAAAACATGACCCGTCTGAAAGGACAGGAATTGGTAGAACTTCGACAGAAGACCGTTTCTTTCATCTTCCAGGAAGGAAATCTCCTTCCTGATTTGAATGCACGGGACAATGTTGCACAACCACTCCGGCATCAAGGCGTTTCTTCTAGGAAAGCACTCGCCAAAGCCGATGCAATGCTTAAGCGACTGGGTATGGGCCATCGAATACGAGCACTTCCATCGATGTTGAGCGGTGGAGAACAACAACGCGTAGCGATTGCTCGTGCGCTCATCACTCGTCCTCGATTGATTCTTGCAGATGAACCAACAGGAGCTTTGGATCCCGTGACAAGTCGCGAAGTCCTTGCACTGTTCAAAGACTTGCATGAGAACGACGGGGTTTCCTTCTTGATCGTCACACACTCAAAGGAGGTTGCTTCCTTTGCCAATCGATCCCTCGAGTTGAGGGACGGTCGTTTTGTTGCAGAGCATGGGGAATCCATCGATGTTGAAGATCTGAGCAAGGATCGAGAACTCATCATCGATGAAACTGGAACAGTAACGTTTCCTCCCGATCTCTTGGTTAGGCTTGGTGGAGCAGGGCGATACACTGTCGGGAACGTTGCCAGCGGATACTTGTCCCTTCAAGGCGATGCTATTGAGTCCATGGGCAAGATGAAACTTGCACAGGTTTGCCCAGCTTGCAAACATGATTACCTTGACAGCGATGAGCAAGAGTGTCCATCGTGTGGCTCAAGTAGGCCCATGGTGGAAGTTGAGTCATGAAGCAACTTGTCTCATTGGTTAGTTACCTCGAGGGTTTCTCAGCCTTGTTTCTGTTCGCAGTTGCCATGCCGGTCAAGTACATTGGTGGCGAGCCAGAATTGGTCTCAATCGTCGGTGCCGTGCATGGCGGATTGTTCGTCGCATTCATTGCATTGCTGTTTGCTGGAGTCGGTCGGCATTGGAACATGACAGCACTGATCCATGGCTTCATCGCCGCTGTCGTCCCAGCAGGCCCATTCCTTTTCGATGGAATGCTCATTAGTGGCGAGTATGACTTGGAATCAAACTGATTTAACACCTTGAGGCCACAATACGAGAATCAATGTCTTCCCACGCGTCTTTGGAGTGTGTGCGGACTCAGGGTCCATCCATACGATTGATCCTGTGGGATAGGTTCCATCCTCATCCCAGACTTCGCCTTCAAGAACGACGTAGCATTCGCCGCCAGGATGGCTGTGTGGCATGAACGCATCGACCTCAACTTCGGATTGTGCTTCATACAAGACCAAAGACGTTTTTTCCTCACGCTTGAGTTTGCCCAAACGCACACCGGTTCCAAAATCCTTCCATGAGATGTTTTCAGCGAGCCAATCCTCGTCAATGTTGAAACTGAGCCAATCTGCCATGTCGTGGGTGAAGACCATGCACGTCCGAAGGCATCCAATATGATGAGATGTTCGGTTCAAATCCAAACATCATTTGATGCTCTCAGTTCGCTCTCAGCATCCCCTGTGTTGACAACCCCTCGAGGCTCAATGAGCATGATTTTGCATTCCTCTTTGGCGTAAGGACGGTGCTGAACTCCTTTAGGGACGACACACAATTCGCCAGTTTTCAATTCCATTGTTTCAGATTCGAATTCAATGAACAAGGTTCCTTCAATGACCAAAAAGAATTCATCCGTATCTGAGTGATTATGCCACACAAAATCACCCTCTACCTTCGCAATCTTGATTTGATAATCGTTCAATTCTGCAATAATTTTTGGTGTCCAGTGTTCTGAAAAAAGAGAAAATTTCCTAGACAGATTTACTTTATTCACAACTCTCCCCCATACGGTTCGAGTAGGATTACACTGATTGGTTTTTCTCGTAAAATATCGTGTATGGGTATATATCTCACGATGAACACCCAAGAATATGAGTCGACGGGGATTCATCGTTTCCTTGATTCTCATTTTGCTGATTTCAACATGGACGCCAATGGCGGATGAAGTCCTTCACGACCTTCCAGTCCTTCAGCAATCTGTATCCGACGACGTTAATGGTGCAGAAGATTACACGATTGTCTATCAATTGGATATTCCCGATGATGCGGAGTACAACAATCAACAAATTCCATACTCAGTTGACGCCAGTTCAAGCATTGATTTCAACTTCGATCGTGTTGCGTATTACCTTGAGCTCGAAAAACCAAATGAGGACCGAACATGGGTCTTTGTCTCGTTTCCTAGTCTTACGACGCATGCTGATAAATTAGGGGTGCCGGCCTTCAACACTGGAATTGTGTACAATCAACTTCTGACAGACGTCGAAGTCCAATCGAACCACGAGAATCTATCCTCACTCGGAGTTATTGATACGGGTGTAATCGAATTTTGGGGGACAAATTACGGAACTTCAAATTCCTTGGGCGTTCCAAATGGAGACGATTCAACTTATGATTTTGCAGATGCACAGTGGAGTTCTGATTCTGCGGGCTATGGAAGCATGCAAATCCACGATTATGAGTCTGGTCAGACTCTGTTTGCATACAATGCTTGGGGCAGTTCAAATTCAGACGACGTTGGAATAGGGAGCAATCCTAACCTTGATGAGAACCCAGATTGGACTTTTGCATCAAATGCAGCAGAATACAATCTCAAAAGTTTGACTGTTTTGGTCCGTTCTGGACCAACGCCATCTGAACTCATGATTACATTGCAATCACCTGATGATCACCAAGTTGTCCAACGTGATGAGGGCAACAACGGTATTTTCTCAGTACGTGGGTCAACGGAGTATACAGCCGATTTGATTGAAGGCAGATACATCGATCTTGAAACCGGATTTGAATCTGAATGGGAGTTTGTCGCTGTACCCTTGAGTTCAAATTTCTATGGCACGATTGAGGTTCCAACCGGTTGGTATCGTCTCGAACTTCGTTTCATGCAGAACAGTAACCCACTTGCGATAAAAACAATTGAACCTGTTGGTGTGGGAGAAGTATTCATCGTTGCAGGTCAATCAAATTCTGCGAATTCGGGGGATGCTCCTCTCACGCCAACAGACTCACGAGTGAGCACTTGGGGTCCCAGCGGTTGGCGTTTCGGTTACGATCCACAACCTGCTGCAACAGGAGCCGGTGGGTCTCCTTGGCCGGTTGCTGGTGATCTCCTTGCAAGTCGTTACGATGTACCGATTGGTTTCCTCTCAGTTGGCTATGGCGGTACACCAGTCGATCGATGGGTTCCAAGCCAAAATGACCTGTTTCCTCGAATCACTGACGCCCTCGATGCGGTCGAACCGAGCGGAGCAAGAGCCATTTTGTGGCATCAAGGAGAAAGCAATGCTGGGGGTACTGCTGCAGAAGATTATGCCCGCATGCTTGGAGAGGTTGTGCTTGGAAGTCGAGAACATGCAGGTTATGAGATAGCTTGGATTGTGGCTCGTGTAAGTTTTGTTCCGAATGGAGATCCAATCAAGATGGGATGGATAATTGAGGGTCAAAATGCAGTGATTGCAGATGATCCGTTGACGTTTCCAGGCCCGCATACTGATGACCTAAACGGCACGCAATGGCGGTACGATACAATTCATTTCAATGAGGCGGGTTTGAGGGAACACGGTTCTCGTTGGGACGTTCGAATTTCATCCGCTATGGACGACTTATTCCACCCAATTTCTGATTCGGATTCAGATGGAGTAACCGATGATAAGGATGCATGTCCAGATACGCCAGATGCAACGGAAGTTTACCTCGATGGTTGCAGTGAAGAACAACGTTACCCAGGGAGCACAACCGATGAAGACCAAGATGGAATCATGGATGCCGACGACCTTTGTCAACAAACGCCAGTCGGAGAATCGGTCTACACCAACGGTTGCAGCGATAGCCAACTTGATTCCGATTATGATGGTGTGTCCGATGCAGACGATCTCTGCCCATTTTTCAACGACGCCATCGATCAGGATTTCGATGCAATACCTGATGGTTGTGATGACCTCATCGATCGAGACAATGATGGTGTTTCGGATGCCGATGACCTCTGCAACAACTTTGATGATGCAATCGATGTTGACCTTGATGGGATTCCAGATGGCTGCGATGAGTTGATTGATTCTGACGGGGACAATATCTCAGATGATGCGGACCGCTGCAACAATTACAACGATTCCATCGATGTGGATTTCGATGGAATACCCGATGGTTGCGATGAGATGATTGATTCAGATAACGATGGGACAGCCGACGAATTCGATCGCTGTCCTGAATCCGATGACTCCATTGACTTGGATGCAGATTCGATTCCCGACGGTTGCGACGATTCAATCGATCTTCGCTCAGAAGAAGAGTTAGAGTCAAATGCATTCGCAAATGAAGATTTGAGGGCTGCTGCATTGATCTTCGTCCTTGTTTTGGTCGCATTCCTCCTCATTGCAATGATTCGGAGAGGTAAACCACCAACCGATCAGAAGTACAGCGACTTCTCAGAAAAAGAACACATCAAATTCTAAGATTCTCTTTCAAACCTTTTTTCCCTTGTCAGATTCATGTGAAATTGATGCACGCCTTTTTCATGAGTAGGTGAATATCTCCCACGTTGATACAGCTTTGATTGAAGACCACGCATGCATCCTTCCACGACAAACTGATCTTGAAGCTCAACTTTGTCAAGAAGAGATCCAGCACCTTTGTCCAAAAGTTCAGGCTTTTGGACATAACTCCTGAACAACACGGTTGTTGTGCCAACGCTTGTAGGTATGATGATGTTCATTGATACACCCCATGGATAAATGTTCATCATTAGATTGGGATAAAGCCACCAGTAGTAGGCTGCAACACGTTTTCCAGCATCAATCGAACCCTCAGGAATTTCAAAGTAAACATCGTCCGCGTCATTCGCTAAGCCAATTTGTAGGACTGCATTGTCAAAGCATTCCGTAGAATATCCATCACTCGCCAATGCATTGTTTAGTTCTGGATGAACAAATGGAATGTGAAAACCTTCGAGGTAATTATCAACATAAAGAATCCAATTTGCATCAATGTTCCATTCCCGATCTCTCGAAGGGTCATGCTTTAGGTGTAAATTTTCCAACCACCAATCCATTCGCTGTGTAACCGGTTGCATCATTGCTTCAATGTCGACTGCATCACTGACGGATGCAAATTCAAAGCCAAACCACTCGCTAAGTTTGAGCCGAGGAAGGTCATCCGATTGAGCAGGAAAGTTGCGAACATCTGCAAAACCAGGCATGTGTTTTAGGCGACCATCTCGGTGAAACGTTCGTCCATGGTATGGACATTGAATTGACTTACCGTCCCTGCTTTCCTGACACAGAATCATGCCTCTGTGCGTACAAACGTTGGAGAGGAGAAATGCTTCGGATTCATTCATTGTTCGGAGGGTCGGTTGTCCTAGAATCGATTCAAGATGTGAAATTGGCGTCATATCGGATGTAAACTCACTCTGATGTCCAGCAAACTGGAGAGAGCGAGTCAGCTCCTCCATTTGCTTTGAGAAATACTTCTCGTCTGTGTAAAATTCAGAAGGAAGGGTTTGCGCGACCCGGATATCTGGATCAATGATGGCTTCCGACATTGGCTCAATGTTCTGTCTCATTGTCTTGAGTGTTGTGAAGTGAGATTCTAGTTGCATTGTTGGATTAATTTAGAATACCGGGGGCAAATTACCCCCTATATGGAACGAAGGCGACGAGACCTGTCCGTGACTATCTATCGTATTCTCTTGTATCTGTCCCGAATGCGTGAACGCGATGCAGAATCAAAGCGCTTGATGCGTATTGAGCGAGCAACGGGTATTGAACGAAAAGAACTGAAAATCCACCTTGAGAAACTCGTTGATGCGGGTTATGTCACCCAAATCAACTCGGATAAGAAAGGCCGAGGTGGTCATCCTATCGTCACCTATGACATTTTGGAATCAGGACGAAGTCTACGCAGCGACATAGGCCGATGGATCGATTTGGGTATTCGCATGGAGTACTACCCAGATGATTTCTTCTATCTGCCGAGTGATGCATGATAGCGGGTAATTTAACCCCCTAAGAAAACCCTCCTTTGTTTATATCCATCAGGGCTATCCCAAAATCATGTCCGGGAAGAAAGCCGTCGACAAGGTCAGTAAAGGACTCGGTTCCTTAATCGATGAATTTGCTTCAGCCGTCAAAGAGATGGTGAACGCTGGAGAAGAAACCGTTGTTCACTTGGCAGTTGGCTCGAGTCGAGTCATCAAAGCTGCCATCGATGCGACAGGTGAGGTGACCAAGATCACCGTAGAAACCGCTGGCAACGTTGTCGGTTCGGTTGCACAAGGTGTGAAGAATGTCGTCGGATCGAACGGGCAAAAAAAAGGTGAAGAAGAATGATTGGAAGATTGTTTGCAGCAACAATTGCTGCTGGAACTGTTGGACTAATGGCGGGAGTATTTCATAGTACATTCCGTCATTATTATCGAAAGCATGCTGAGTTTGAGGACCTGAAGAACGATTCCATCCAGGAAGTTGTTGTAGTCACCGAATTCGTCGAAGGGGTGGAAGAATGATTCCAGTTCTAATCGGTGGACTCGCTATAGCCTCGTTGACTTTCAATGCAATAGCTGCTGGTTCAGCAGCCGGAGCAGGATATGGAATCGGCCGAAAATACGGGCGAAAGATCTGTGAAGCCCTCGACGGTATTGACACGAGCATGAAGAACATGCTCAAAAAGGAATGAATACTGCGATTTATTCATGAATCGGAGCGGGATGGACGATTGTGTCTGACCCACTGCAAATCCCGTCTTTCCCTCCTGAAGGGCCATGGGAATTGTATGTACTTGTGTTGATTTGGCTACCGTTTCTGTTCAGAACGTTGTTGTTGACCAGGCCTCTGTATCGAGTTATCAAAAAATTTGCACCCCATGGAGGCTGGGCAATTCGGCAACTCCGGGAGTTACCGATCAAAGGACTCTCTGTACTGGTTCTAAATGAATCCTTAGCATTCACATTACCGCCGTTAATTGTAATTCTTTTCAGAATCAGATTCGATCCCATAGGATGGGATTCCTGGGGGGAAGCAGGTTTTCTGGGCTTCTTGATTTTACTCGTATTCTTTTCATTATGGATTGTTTTTGATGCGTTCAGAATTTTGAGAGTTCGTCGGATGTTAGTGTCTGTGGACCGTTACGATGTTGATAAATTAAAGAAAATTGCAGACGTTGGAATCAAAACTAGGAGATTTTTTAGACGCTTTTCAAAAAAGGAAACAGTCGAAGGGGATGAAACAACCACTCTCGATGCAGCCTCGAGGGTCGGCAAACGAAGTGCAAGGGTGTGGGGACTACGAGCACTGAGAATGAGAAAGTTGAGCCCCGCCGGTCTCCTTGCTTCTGTTGCTGTAGGCGCAGCAATCGAAGCTGCAAGGGCAGGAGCAGGGAAAGTATCTGACATCATCGATGAAAAGATGCAGGAAGAATTCGACAAAGTTGCAAAGACGAGTACGAAATCGCTTCTCCTTCTTTTCTTGAGAGATGTTGTAATGGCGGCATCACCATTGGTATTGTTTGCAATTTTACCAATTATTCTGTGAGGCTTAGGTTGGAAGAGTTTATTCATCTCACGTCACTAGGAGATTCATGGCTCAATTGTCAAGTGGGGATGAAGCCCCACAGTTTACGTTACCAGCAATCGATGGCTCGACCTTCAACATGGCGGACATGAAGGGTAAGCGTGTGATATTGACGTTCTTCAGGTTCTCAACATGCCCATTGTGCAACATGCGAATTAGGAGGATCATCCAACGATGGAATGAATTTTCCAAGGATGCTGTGATGGTTGCAGTCTTTGATGCAAAGGTAGGGGAACTCCAGAAACGAATGAAGAAGCACGATGCTCCATTCGTCGTGGTTGCCGATGAAACCTATGAGCAATTCAACAAGAACGGTGTGAAGAAGTCGTTCTTCAAATTCATGTGGGGTGCCTTGCGTTCACCACTTACACTGTTACAAGCCACACTCAGGGGATATGTTCCTCTTACTTTGTCAATATCAAAACTATCAACAATTCCAGTTGATATTTTGATCGATGAGGAAGGCAAAGTCGTTGAGGCACATTATTGCAAGGACACAGCCGATCATCTTCCTCTTGAGAGAATGATTGCATTCTCAAATGGAGCTTAGGGCGTTCATTCTCTCTACAACGTTGGGTTCAAACATCAGGACCATCGTTTGTTCCATATGCTTGCATCAATAAACAAGTCATAGAATGAATCAAGGCTGTGTTCTATCGGTTTTGAATAGCCTCCTCCCATGAAGATGACCGTCGGAATTCTGTTTTTCAACATCTTCTCAAACACATACTGATTCCGTTCTTGCATGCCTTTTCTTGAAACACAGAGTTTCCCCAAATGATCCTGTTCCAGTCCATCAACCCCTGCTTGGTACAGTACGAGCTCTGGTTGAAAATCAACACACAGTTCGACTGCCTCTCGAACTTTTTCCATGAACAATTCGTCACCAGCTTTGGGTTCAACAGGTAAATCAAAATCACTTACAGATTTCCGGAACGGAAAGTTCGTTGAACAATGGACGGAAATCGTACGCGTACGCGCTTCATTCGACAGAATTGTTGCTGTCCCATCACCTTGGTGCACATCAAGGTCGAGAATTGCAACTCGTTTTACTCCCAATTCCTCGATTGCATACATCGCACAGATTGCGAGATCGTTGAAGATGCAATATCCGGAACCAAAATCTCGATGCGCATGATGGGTTCCACCTGCCATATTTCCTGTGATTCCGCCATGGTTAACCGCATGAATGGTTGCTTCGAGCGCACCGCCTGTCAAACAAAGTGTCCGTTCAATCATTTTCGGGGTCCATGGGGTAAGGCCAATCCTTCGCATCTCTTTCTCGCTCAATTTTTGCTCAAGAAATTCTTCGACGTATGTTGCGTCATGAGCGAGGAGAAGAGAATCTTTCGAGATTTGACGAGGTTCTCGAATTGCAAACATGTGAAACTGCTCTGAATCCTTTAGCCTGTTGAGAAGAATTTGATACCGCTCCCTCGGGAAGCGAGCCTCTACATGAATTCCGTCAGTGTACAATGGATGGTACCAAAGATTGAACGATTGATTTGCTGATGCATTACCCAACTCATTCGATATCATCTGAATAACCAATCCAAGGGTGCTGTTGGATTCTCAAATAAATCACAATTAAATGCG
>MDSW01076685.1_pt1 | contig 12435 bp, 8 predicted proteins | sample 811171 | NCBI WGS metagenome assembly MDSW01 (sample SAMN05326641, study PRJNA326480) | marine metagenome | isolation source: seawater | place: Atlantic Ocean: North West | collected 2012
AGCCTGAGTAAATCTAAAAATATTATCTACAAAAAATAAAACATCCTGGCCTTCTTTGTCTCTAAAATATTCTGCAACTGTTAATCCAGTCAATCCTACTCTGGCTCGTGCCCCTGGGGGCTCATTCATTTGTCCATATACAAGTGCTGCTTTCGATCCTTTTCCTTCTGGCTTAATAACACCCGACTCAATCATTTCATGATACAAATCATTACCTTCTCGTGTTCTTTCTCCTACTCCTGCAAAAACTGAAAATCCACCGTGAGCCTTAGCTATATTGTTAATCAGTTCCATAATGATGACTGTTTTTCCTACTCCCGCTCCACCAAACAAACCTATTTTCCCACCTTTTGAGTATGGCGCTAAAAGATCAATAACTTTTATCCCTGTTTCTAAAATTTCTGTCTCGGTTGACTGATCTGTAAATTTAGGAGCTTCTCTATGTATTGGCCATTTTTCTTTTGTTTTGACTTCTCCTTTTTGGTCAATTGGTTGACCTATAACATTTATTATTCTACCCAAAGTTTCTGGTCCAACAGGAACACTTATGGGTGCACCGGTATTTTGAACAAGATCTCCTCTTTTTAAGCCTTCGGTACCGTCCATAGCTATAGTCCTCACGCTATTTTCTCCTAGATGCTGAGCTACTTCCAATATTAGTTTATTTCCACCATTGTCGACCTCCAAAGCTGTCAACATCTCAGGTAGATCGCTTTCAAACTGCACATCTACTACAGCTCCAATGACCTGGGTAATTTTTCCTTTTTTGCTCATTTATAAACTTTCAGCTCCTGATATTATTTCAATTAATTCTTTTGTGATAGCAGCTTGTCTACTTCTGTTATAGTTAATAGTTAATTTTTCTACTAAATCTCCAGCGTTTCTTGTGGCGTTGTCCATTGCAGTCATTCTCGAACCTTGTTCGCTTGCAGAATTTTCTAAGAAACCTTTATATATTTGGGTAGAAATATTTTTGGGAAGAAGATCTTCTAAAATTTCATCTTCTTCTGGCTCGTATTCATAAGATAAAAGTTGTTCATCTTTTGCTTGATCTTCCTTTTTTGCAGGAATCACTTGTTTAATCTGCGGTATTTGGGTCATGACATTTTTAAACTTATTAAAAAAGATTAAGCATTTATCAAATTCCTTATTATTAAATAGTTTAACTATTTCATTTCCAATGGACTCCGCGTCCTGAAAAGATAGTTTTTTCTTATCCTTAAAGTTAATTTTTTTTATTATATATTTTCCATAATCTCGCTTGAGCTGATCAAGGCCTTTGGTACCAACCGTTATAATCTTTAAATTTTTAGAATCTTTTAAAATTTTATTAAAATAATTTTTTGCCAATTTGACTATATTTGTGTTAAATCCTCCACAAAGGCCTCTGTCCGCTGTCATCACAACACATAAATGAGCCTTGTCTTCCCCGGTTCCAACCAAAAGTTTTGGTGCATTTGAGGGGTCATTAATAGCTTTACTTAAGTTTTGTATAATCACATCCATTTTATCACTGTAGGGTCTACCTTTTTCAGCCGTTTCTTGTGCTTTACGCAGCTTTGCGGCAGCAACCATCTTCATGGCTTTTGTGATCTTTTGCGTAGATTTTACGCTAGAAATTCTTTTTCTTAAATCATCAAGACTTGGCATTATTTCTTCTCAAAATTTGTTTTTTTATAGTTAGCGATAACTTCTGATAAAATTTTATCTATGTTCTCTTCTATTTTTCCGCTTTTCTGTATCGACTCTAATATCTCTGGTTTTTCACTTTTCACTAAATCTAATAGGCCTTTCTCAAAAGAACGAATTTGGTCCACTTCAATACTGTCCAAATACCCTTTGACACCTGCGTATATTGTAACAACCTGCTCTGCCACCGTCATAGGGCTGTATTGGTCCTGTTTTAATAGCTCTGTAAGTTTAGATCCTCTGTTTAAAAGTTTTTGTGTTGAAGCGTCCAGATCAGAACCAAATTGGGCAAATGCTGCCATTTCACGATACTGTGCTAATTCAAGTTTAATTGAACCGGCAACCTTTTTCATAGCTTTAGTTTGAGCAGCCGAACCAACTCTTGAAACAGAAAGACCAACATTAACCGCAGGCCTTATACCCTGATTAAATAGTTCTGTACCTAAGAATATTTGACCATCAGTAATAGATATAACGTTGGTTGGTATGTAAGCAGATACGTCGCCCGCTTGTGTCTCTATGATCGGTAAAGCTGTAAGGGAGCCTCCTCCATTATCATCGTTAAGTTTTGCTGCTCGCTCAAGCAATCTACTATGTAAATAAAAAACATCTCCTGGATATGCCTCTCTACCAGGTGGTCTTCTCAATAGAAGTGACATCTGCCTGTAAGCAACCGCTTGTTTAGATAAATCATCATAAATAATAAGTGCATGCATACCATTGTCCCTAAAAAATTCTCCAAATGTACAACCGGTATAGGGCGCTAAAAATTGCAAAGGAGCAGGGTCAGATGCGGTAGCTGACACAATAATTGTATAATCCATTGCTCCAGCATCTTGTAGAGTTTTAAGAATTTGGGCAACTGTCGATCTTTTTTGTCCTATAGCAACATAAATACAATAAAGTTTCTTTTTTTCATCGTTAGATTCGTTGATTTTTTTTTGATTAATTATTGTATCTATAGCCACAGCTGTTTTTCCTGTTTGTCTGTCACCAATAATTAATTCACGTTGACCTCTTCCAATTGGGATTAAGCTATCAATAGCTTTCAATCCCGTCTGCATTGGTTCACTAACTGATTTTCTTGGAATTATTCCCGGGGCTTTTACCTCAACTCTTTTTCTTTTAATCCCTTTTTTTAGAGATTCTTTACCGTCAATTGGGTTTCCCAATGCATCAACTACTCTTCCAAGTAACTCTTTTCCCACGGGAACATCAACTATTGCTCCTGTTCTCTTAACAGTATCTCCCTCTTTAATTTCTTTATCGTCACCAAAGATTACAATTCCGACATTGTCACTTTCCAAATTTAAGGCCATTCCTTTTGAGCTGTCTTTGAACTCCACCATTTCTCCTGCCTGCACATTATCTAAACCGTGAACCCTTGCGATACCATCTCCAACAGAAAGAACTTTTCCGATTTCAGAAACCTCTGTTTTATCTCCTAAATTTTTGATTTGTTCTTTTAAAATTTTTGTTATTTCAGAAGGGTTTATATCCATTTTAAGCCTCCAACATTAATTTTTTATATTTTTGTAACTTATTTTTTATAGAAGTATCTATCATTAAACTTCCAATTTGAATTACTACTCCCCCGATCAGAGTTTCGTCTGTTTTATAATTTAGTTTGATTGAACGTTTAATATTTGTCGAAATTTCTTTTTCTATGTTCAAGATTGTTTGCTGATCAATTTTTTTGGATGAAATTAGATTTGCTGATATTTCTCCTCTTTTAATAGAAATTAATTTTAGAAATTCTTCTATAATTTTATCAAGAAAGAACATCCTTTTTTTTATGATTAAAATTAAAAAGAAGTTTTTTATTATTTTATTAAAGTTTAAAAGATTTAATATTTTTTCAAATACTAGTTTTTGGCTTTCTACTGAATAGGTTGGGTTTTTAATAAAGTTTTTTAAATTTTCATTTGAATTAAAAATCTTCCAAAAGTTTGAGATGTTTGACTCGAACTCTTCGGTCAGATTATTTTCCTTAGAAAGCTCATAAAGAGCCAAGGCATACCTTTGGGATATTTCTGATGAAAAAGTTCTATTTTTACTCAATGTTATGTCCCTGTATCGGTTTGATTAAAGAATTTATGAGATTTGGTATCACAGGAAAATGCCCTGTTCAAGTGTGATTGAAACGCATATTAACTAAAATTTAAAGGGTCGACATCAACTGTAAGTTTTATTTTTTTTGAGATATTTATTTTTCTAAGGATTTTCTTAATTTTCTTTTGAATAAAAATATTGCTGTTTGATCTTAATAAAAGTCTTGTTCTGTATTTGTTTTTAATTTTAAATATTGGAGATGTTACGGGACCCATAACATCAACCTCTTTTAAAAAGGATAAACTTTTTTTAATTTTTTGAGCCTCTAAAAACCCCTCTTTTTCATTTTTGGAAGAGATAATAAAAGCAATTAATCTAACAAACGGAGGAAGATTTTTTTCTTTTCGCAAATAAATTTCTTCCTCTAAAAATTTTTCTTGTTCATTTTTAAGTATATTTCTTAAAGTCTCATCAGAAGGATTAAATGTTTGATATATAATAAGAGAATTTTTACTAAATCTTCCGGCTCTTCCACTAAGTTGATTATAAAGCTGAATGTTTTTTTCAGTAGATCTTAGGTCAAATCCCATCCCTGAAAAATCGGCATCTACAACTACAATACAATTTAAATTGGGAAAGTTAAAACCTTTGGAGATTAGTTGTGTTCCTACAAGAATATTTACTTTATTTTTTTCTATATCACTTAACAAATTAAGAGTCTCTTTTTTTTTCTTAAGAAAATCACTTGACAATATACTTATTTTTTTTTCCGGAAAAATTACTTTTAATTCTGAAAATATTTTTTCAACACCAGGTCCATACATTTGAAATTCACAATTTATTTCTGTTGCTTTACATTTTTTTTTTATTTTTGTTTTATATCCGCAATGATGACACATGGCCTGATCCAAGTGTTTGTGAAATGTCAAAAAAATTGAACAATTTGGACAAGCAAGTTTTAAACCACATTTTCTACAAATCATAAACGGGGCATACCCCCGTCTATTTAAAAAGAAAAGAACTTGTTCTTTTTTATCTAAATATTTTTTAACTAAATTTAAAGTTTTTATATCTAGCCAAATATTTTTATTTTTTCTATCTAAATTCAAGTTAACTATTTCTGTTTTTGGAAGGGAAAAATTTTTGTATCTTTTTTTTAATTTTGTAAAATTATATTTTTTATTTTTAACGTTATTATAAGTTTCTAATGAAGGAATGGATGTTGATAGTAGTACGGGAATATTTTCTATAGATGCTCGAGAGATTGCCATGTCTCTGGCGTTGTATCTTATACCTTCGTCTTGTTTGTATGAAGCATCATGTTCCTCATCAACAACTATCAAGCCAAGATTTCTGAATGGCAAAAATAAAGAGGATCTGGCGCCCACGATTAATTTTATATTTCCATTCATAATGTTTTGCCAAATTATTCTTCTGTTCTTTTTTTTAATTTTTGAATGCCAAATTGCTGGCTTAAACCCAAAATAATCTTCAAACCTTTGATTAAATTGACTTGTTAAAAATATTTCTGGTAATAAAACTAAAACTTGTTTGTTCTGTCTAATATTTTCTTTAATTTTTTCAAAGTAAACGATGGTCTTACCTGAGCCCGTAATTCCCTGAAGCAAAGTGACATTAAACTTATTTCCAAAACTATTTATGTCTTTTAGGCATTTTTTTTGTTCTTTGTTTAAATTAAATTGAATTTTTTTTTTAATTTCATTTTTGAAGGAAAAATCTAGATCTTTAGAAAAAAAAGATGTATCCCCCAAAAACATCTTCAAAACCATGCCTTTGGGAACCAGATTGTACAAGGAAAACCAATTAATAAATTCTACTAATTTATCATTAAAAGAAAATTTTTTCTTTTCCAATATCGTTTTAAGTTTAAAATTTCTATTTGTTTCTTCCTGTTTGTCCCAAACGACTCCTATTTCTTTATCTCTGCCAAAGGGGACTAAAACTATTGAGCCTGGTTTTAATTTCTCAATTTTCCCAGACAAATATGTGTGAGGATGATCGAAAATTCTTGGAATAAGAACTGGTACTTTCATTAATTGCTAAAAAATAAATATCTTTTAAAAATGAATAGGTCTTTTGTCGACTGCTAAAGCAGCTTCTTTTATTGCTTCAGTATGAGTCGGATGGGCGTGGCATGTTCTTGCAATATCTTCTGAACTAGCGCCAAATTCCATTGCTAAAGCCATTTCAGCGATCATATCTCCACAATGAGGACCTATTATATGCACTCCCAATACTTTGTCTGTTTTTGAGTCGGCCAAAATCTTTACAAACCCATCTACTTCATTATTAACTTTTGCTCTTGAATTAGCAAGAAATGGGAATTTTCCAACTTTATAATTTATATTTAGTTCCTTTAACTGTTCTTCGGTTTTTCCCACTGAAGCAACTTCGGGATTGGTATATATTACACCTGGAATAACATCGTAGTTTACGTGTCCAGCTTGTCCGGCAATGATCTCAGCAACAGCAATACCTTCTTCTTCTGCCTTATGAGCTAACATTGGTCCCTTGATTACATCTCCTATTGCAAAAACATTTTGTAAAGAGGTTTGAAATTTCTTGTTAACTTTTATTCTTCCTTTGTCGTCCCTATCAATGCCAATTTTTGATAGATTTAAACCCTCCGTATAAGGTTTTCTTCCTACGGAAACTAAAACCTTATCGCATTCTATTTTCTCTTTAGATTGGGTTTTATTATTAACAAAATCTACTATGGCTCCATTTTTTTCACTTCTAACAGAAGTTACTTTGTTGTTTAGCTTAAATTTTATTCCCTGTTTTGTTAAAATTTTTTGAAATTCTTTCGAAACTTCTCGATCCATACCTGGTGTAATATGATCTAAATACTCGATTACCGTGACCTCAGAACCTAATCTTGCCCATACCGACCCCATTTCAAGACCTATATACCCTCCGCCTATCACTACTAGACTTTTGGGAACCGTTTCTAAAGACAGTGCTCCTGTTGATGAAATAACATTTTTTTCATCAATTTTAATACCTGGTAATGAAGTTGGGTAAGAACCTGTGGCAATAACAATGCTTTTAGACTTATAAGAAGTCCTTTTTTCATTCTCATAAACAACAATATCATTTTTTGAAAAAAGAACAGCTTTACCCTTGATATGAGAAACTTTATTTTTTTTAAATAGAAATTCAACACCCTTTGTCAAAACTTGTACTGATTTACTTTTATTCATCATCATTTTTTTTAAATTTAGTTTTAAATTTCCTGTTTCTATTCCTAAATTGCCAAAATTATTTTTTGCCTTATGATATAATTCTGATGAATTTAGAAGACTTTTTGAAGGTATGCAGCCTACATTTAAGCATGTTCCCCCTAACGTTCCTCTTGATTCTATACATCCTGTTTTCAAACCAAGTTGTGCAGCTCGTATCGCACACACGTAGCCTCCAGGTCCTCCGCCTATAACTAAGAGATCAAAATTTTCTTCCATCTATCTTTAAACGTTTAGAAAAAGCCTTTGTGGCTCTTCTAGAAGATCCTTAATATTTTTTAAAAACGAAACAGCCTCTTTCCCGTCAATAATCCTGTGATCATATGACAAAGCCAAATACATCATGGGTCTAACAACTATAGAACCGTTTTTAACTACAGGTCTTTCTATTATATTGTGCATACCTAGAACCCCAGACTGTGGTGGGTTTAATATTGGAGTAGAAAGCATTGAACCATAAATTCCTCCATTAGTAATAGTAAATGTACCTCCTTGTAAATCTTCTATAGTAATTTTCCCGCTCCTTGCTTTTTCACCTAGAGAAGAAATATTTTTTTCTATATCTGCAAAAGACATTTCGTCTGGACTTCTCAACACAGGAACTACCAAACCTCTGTCTGTTCCAACAGCAAAACTAATATTATAATAATTTTTATAGACTATATCCTGATTCTGTATTTCCGCATTGACAGCAGGAAAATTCTTTAATCCTGCAATACATGCCTTCACAAAAAACGACATGAATCCCAACTTCACTGAATATTTTTTCTGAAATTCATCTTTGTAGTCATTCCTCATCTGTATAATATCAAACATATCAACTTCGTTAAAAGTGGTTAGCATGGCTGCATTGTTTTGGGCTTCTTTAAGTCTTTTGGCTATAGTCATTCTCAGCCTGGTCATTCTTATTCTTTCTTCTTGTCCATGTGTTTGTTTTCTTTTGTTTGGTCCGGGTCTAGAGCCCATTAAGCTCAGCAAATCTTCTTTTAGAACTGTTCCGCGTTTACCACTGCCTGCTATTTGATTAAGATCAATATTTTTTTCCTGTGCTAATTTTCTTGCAGATGGTGATGCTGTTTTTGTTCTGATAGGTTTCTCATCTTCATCACCTAAAACTAGCTTTAACTCTTCTGGCTCTTCACTTAAAATTAAAGGTTCCAAATTATTAGTTTTAGTTTTTTTCTGAGCTTTAGTCTTTTTTATTTGTTTGGGAGGTTCTTCATTATATAGAGGAATCTCTTTTGCTTCTTCTTGTTTTTTTGGAGGCGTATATTCCTTCTCCTTTTTTACATTAACCGAATCTGATGAATTTTTTACTACACTACCTAAAAGAGTTCCTACCTGAACAGTGTCTCCTTCATTAACAGATATATTTTCTAAGACGCCATTTGATGGAGATGGAACCTCAACATTTACCTTGTCTGTTTCTAATTCAACGATAGGCTCATCGGTAATTACTTCTTCCCCAACAGATTTTAACCATTTTGATACCGTGGCTTCTGTTACTGACTCACCTAAAGTCGGAACTGTTATTTTTTCTGACATTTACTTGCTTACAACCTTTTCTAATATTTCTTTTTGTTCTTCAAGATGTTTGTTTAGATTTCCAGTGGCTGGTGATGCCGCAGCATTTCTACCAATAAATTTGACATTTTCGCCTTTTACTTGAATGATTTCTAGAGTCCGATCGATATAATATCGAGCGGTATTCCATGCACCCATATTCATAGGTTCCTCTTGACACCAAAAAAATTTGGCATTTTTATATTTTTTCAAATGTTTTCCTAGCTGTTTTACTGGAAATGGATAAAGTTGCTCTATTCTTATAAAAACAATCTTATTATTCTTAGCTTTCTCTCTTGCTTCAAGTAGATCAAAGTAAATTTTGCCTGAACACATAACAATTTTTTTTATTTCTTTATCTTTTCCTAGTTTGATTAGTTTATTGCCCGAAAGATAGGCGTGGTCCTCTAAAATCCTGTGAAAACTATTTTTTTTTGTAAAGTCCTCAAGATTTGAAACACATCTTTTATGTCTTAACAAAGATTTTGGTGTCATAACAATTAACGGCTTCCTAAAAGCCCTTCGCATTTGTCTCCTAAGCAAATGAAAATAATTTGCTGGCGTAGTACAGTTCACGACTTGTAAGTTTTCTTGGGCACATAATTGAAGAAATCTTTCTAATCTTGCCGAGGAGTGTTCTGGACCTTGACCTTCATAACCATGTGGTAAAAGCATTACAAGACCGCTCGCTCTTGACCATTTAGACTCTCCTGACGAAATAAATTGGTCAATAACAACCTGTGCTCCATTTGCAAAATCTCCATACTGTGCCTCCCAAAGAACTAATGTTTCGGGCTCTGACAAAGAATAACCAAACTCAAATCCTAAAACACCCAATTCTGACAACAGACTGTCAATAACTTCAAAATTTTTTTGTTTTTTTGATACATGGTGTAATGGAATATATCTGTCATGACTATCCTGGTTCCTTAACACGGCATGTCTTTGGCTAAAAGTTCCTCTGCCAGAATCTTGCCCGGAAAGCCTGACCGAAAAACCTTCGTTTAAAAGTGTGCTAAAGGCTAACAACTCAGCTGTAGACCAATCAATTGGTTTTGCCTCGGTAAACATTTTTCTTTTGTTCTCAAATATCTTGATTAAGGTCTTGTGTATATTAAAATTTTTAGGTAATTCCGTAATTCTTTTCCCAATAGATAATAATTCCTCTTCTTCTACCCCTGTAATTCCTCTTTTATCTTTTCCTATTTCTGGTTTAAAACGAGACCATACTCCATCAAACCATGTCATTTTATTTTTATAGTTTTTTGCGTTTAAAAGTTCTTCGTTTAAAAATTCTTTAAATTTTTTCTTTTTAGAATCTATTTCGTCTTTGGAAAACAAACCTTCTTTGATAAGTTCTTTCCCATAAATTTCTAGTGTAGTTGGATGATTTCTAATTTTTTTATACATTAAAGGTTGAGTAAATGATGGTTCGTCACCTTCGTTATGACCAAAACGACGATAACAAACCATATCTATAACCACATCTCTATTAAATTTTTGCCTAAACTCAGTTGCGATTTTTGCACAATGAACGACTGCCTCGGGATCATCTCCATTTACATGGAGAATTGGAGCTTGAACCATTTTTGCTAGATCAGAAGGGTATGGAGAAGATCTTGCGAATCTTGGTGCAGTCGTAAAACCGATTTGATTATTAACAATAATATGGATAGTTCCTCCAGTGTTATGTCCTGGTAACCCTGACATTGCAAAACATTCTGCGACAACACCTTGGCCTGCAAAAGCTGCGTCTCCGTGTATTAAAACTGGAACAACTTTTTTTCTTTCTTTATCTTTATGAAAAAATTGCTTAGCTCTGACCTGCCCTAAAACAATTGGATTCACCGCCTCTAAGTGAGACGGGTTGTCTGTAAGACTAATATGAACAAGATTTCCATCAAACTTTCTGTTAGCGGATGCACCTAAATGATATTTTACATCTCCCTCGAAATCTTTCCTTGAAGTAACTTTTTCACCAAAAAATTCTTTAAAAATTGCTTTGAAAGGTTTCTGCATCATATTTGCTAATACGTTCAGTCTACCTCTATGTGGCATACCAATTTTAACTTCTTTTACCCCAAGATTTCCTCCTCTTTTTATTATCTGTTCTAATGCAGGAATTAACGACTCTGCCCCATCTAAACCAAATCTTTTAGTTCCTATAAACTTAACATGTAAAAATTTTTCAAATCCTTCAGCTTCAACCAGTTTATTTAGTATTGCTTTTTTCCCATTATCTGTAAATTTAATTCCTTTTTCTTTGCCTTCTATTCTTTCTCTAATCCATGTTCTTTCTTCTGGATCTGACATATGCATGAATTCGTAACCAATTTTTCCACAATAAGTTTCTTTTGCTAGTTTTATAATTTCTTTTAAAGTTGAGATTTGCATTCCAAAAATCCCATCTAAAAATATTTTTTTATTTTCATCTCCCTTTCTAAATCCATAAGTCTCGGGTCTAAGCTCTGGATGTTCTTCGGGTTTCTGTAATCCCAAAGGATCTAAATTAGATAAGAGATGTCCTCTAATTCTATAGGCTCTCATCAATATGCTTGCCCTTATTGAATCTTTTGCTGACTGACTAACCGTAGGTAAATTGGCTAAACTTTCACTAGTATTAATTGGTTGAATGGTTGTTTTATCTCCATTCAATAAATATCTCTTCTTTTTTTTTTCAGGTGCCCAGCTTGGTCCACTTACAGTTTTAAGAACATCTTCTTTGCCATCATTTAGACCACGAAAAAATTCCTGCCATTCACTTGGTAGAGAGTGTGGCCTACTAAGATAGTCTGCATAAAGTTCTTCGATGAATTCAGAACTATTTCCGCCTAAAAAAGAGGTCTTTTCAAAAATATTATTATTTTTAACGGTGGACATTAATATTTATCGTCATATTAACATAAAAAACGAATATTCAACCATTAAGTTTTTTATACAGTGTTTTTCCTATATCTGCTGGAGATTTTGAAATTGTAATACCTGCCGACTTCATAACTTCAATTTTGTTTTCTGCGCCGCCCTTACCACCTGAAATAATGGCCCCTGCATGTCCCATGCGTCTCCCTGGAGGTGCAGTAAGTCCTGCAACAAAACCTACTATAGGCTTTTTGATTTTAGATCTCTTGATAAATTCACAGGCGTCCTCTTCTGCTGAGCCTCCGATCTCTCCAATCATTATTATTGACTCGGTCTCGGGATCTTTGAAGAATAATTCTAAACAATCAATAAAATTAGTTCCATTAATTGGGTCTCCACCAATCCCAATACATGTCGACTGCCCTAGGCCATTCTCCGTAGTTTGGGCAACTGCCTCATAAGTAAGGGTTCCAGAACGAGAGACTATTCCTACTTTTCCTTTTTTGTGTATATCTCCAGGCATTATTCCAATCTTGCATTCGTCTGGAGTAATTATTCCTGGACAGTTTGGCCCAATTAATCTGCTACTACTTTTTTTAAGTAGATTTTTTACTCTAACCATATCAAGAACGGGAACTCCTTCGGTAATACAAACTATTAATTCTATTTCTGCTTCTAAGGCTTCTATTATTGCAGACGATGCAAATTTTGCTGGAACATATATCATCGTTGCTGTTGCATCTGTATTGTCTTTTGCTTCTTGTACTGTATTAAAAACTGGTAAATCTAAATGTTTTTGACCCCCTTTTTTTGGCGTAACACCACCTACTAATTTTGTTCCGTATTTTAAAGCCTGTTCTGAATGAAAAGTTCCGTGTTTACCGGTAAAACCCTGGCAAATGACTTTTGTATTTTTGTTAATTAAAATAGACATTATTTAATAGCACCCACTATTTTTTTAGCCGCATCGTTTAAATTATTAGCAGACAAAATTTTTAAATTGGAGTCA